>Ga0256833_1000159_pt1 | contig 53402 bp, 61 predicted proteins | sample 356284metaG_FD_190535 | JGI IMG/M metagenome (GOLD analysis project Ga0256833, IMG submission 190535) | Hydrothermal vent microbial communities from Mid Atlantic Ridge, Atlantic Ocean - 356-284 | ecosystem: Environmental > Aquatic > Marine > Hydrothermal vents | place: Atlantic Ocean: Mid... | reverse complement strand
TGAGGTGTGTGTCGGTGACGTACCCTGCCTCGCCTAACCAGCCGAGCCTTTCGGGCGGGATTGTTCCGTTGAACGCCACCCATACCTCGACATACTTGCCTGTGAGTGATGCGTAAGGTGCTGGGTGGGAGGCCAGTAACCACTTCTTCATTCCCTTGCTGGCTCTTCTACAGTGGGTTATCACGAACCCCTCCCTAATGCCGCTGACTGCTTTAGTGAGGGATTCGAATCCCTCGCTGTCCTCGTCGATCGGTTCCACGGTTCTGTAGTGCATCATACGTATTGGGGTTATTATGAGCCAGCCCCAACCATCTCTGTGGCTCTTTCTTCTTGGGTGGAGCTCGTCGTGGGCGCAGGCCCTCATGAACGCATCAATGATTTCCGGGAGCGGGCCAGGGCCGTTGCTTAGATGCGCTGCAAGCAACCTGCACATCGCTCCTACCAAGGCACTCGCGGGTAAGGCATTATATGGTGTGAGACCCCCACTAACTTGATGGCCGTCGACCCAGCCACACTCGTGTTCATCGGTGCGGTGCTGGTGTTCTTGGGCGTAGCCATAATGGTGCTGGCGTCCGGGGGAGGGAGGGCTGAGGGAGGCGCCGTCATCGTGATAGGCCCTATCCCCATCGTGGTCGGCTCCTCAAGGTCGGCGGCACTGGCCGCGGCAGTGCTTGCTGCGGTCATGATTATTGCGTTGATAGTTCTTAGTCTGGTGGTGAGGTGATGCCGCACCCGATTAGGGCAATCGCCCTGGTCATCGTGTTCGTTGGTATAGCGCTGATAGCGCTCGGCATATCCTTGGCGACCATAGCTGGTCAGGGCAACGGCCCATCGGGAGCCGCCTGCGTCGTGATCCTCTTCATACCGCTCTGCTTCTCGTGGGGGAGTAACGCCGCGGTCGTCGGCGTCGTGGCCGCTGCGATATCGCTCGCGTTCCTCGTGATAGTCGTGCTTCTCATGAGGAGGTTCCTGGAGGGGCTGGCGCCGGGTGAGTGATTTTTATATACGCATCTCCTTCCCTGCCCTCTCCTTCAGTATCCTGTGGAGTCTCTCGTACCACTTCGGCACAGTAACGCCTTCTATCGCCATTCCGGGCTCGTAGGGCTTTATGTCGAGCACTGGTGTGCCGTCGAAGAGGTCTATGCCCTTCACGTGTATGTACCTCCCCTCGATCTTGACGACCTCCGCTATCGTCAGACCTATGAGGTTTGGTCTGTGGGGGGAGTCGGTGGCGAACACGCCCACCTCGGGGAGCTCCTCGGGGGGGATCCCGAGTCTCGTGAAGCGCCTGTGCCTAACCTTGATGACCTCCCTCGCTTTGGGCGGTGCCTTATGGAGCCATGTTATGAGGATTATGTGGCTGAAGCCCTCCAGCCCCTTGACCCCCTCAGCGTACTCCTCGAACACCTCCACAACACCCCCAACCCCGCCGGTGAGCCAGGAGGCCTTGACCTCCTCGTCGGTGTGGGGGACGTGCACGACGCCTATGGCGCATGCCTCGAAGCACTCCCGCCTCACTTAGGCTCACCCGCCACTGGTATGATGCAGATGAACCTGAACACGTCCTCGCCGGGGTTCTCGTAGGCGTGCGGCACGTTAGGTGGGACGTATATGAAGGTGCCCTCCCCTACATCGTACCATTCCTCACCGATCTTTATCCTGCCGTCCCCGGATAGAACGAATATCTCGTGCTCCCACGGGTGTGAGTGCTCCCTGATCCACCCGCCGGGCCCGATTTCGAAGACCCTCATGGCGTAGTTCGGCGCGCCATCGGCGCTCCTTATAAGCCACCTGATCGTTGTCTTGGCCGCAATATCCGGGGGCACTTCCTCGGCCTCTACCTCGTCCCACCTACCGAGCTTCTCACCGCTCGGGCCCCTCACGATCATGGCGTTTACCGAGGGATCGTTCGGGCTCGCCTTAATTAGGGCTGGTGGGTGCTGGTTCTTAGGTGCCTCAATGCCGGTTGATGTGAGTAAGTTGGTTGCATCGTTCGATTCCCTAGATAACTGGGTCGAGATGCAGAGGAAGGCAAAGGAGCTGTTCGCCGAGGTCAATGAGAGCATAGAGGGCGCTGACAGGCTGGCCCTCGTCCTCGCCATTAGGCAGGCCTTCCAGCACATGATCAAGACCCTTAAGGCGTTCGACAACTGGCTCGAGGACCCCGTCATACTGAACTACGTCACGAGGGAGATGCTCCTAGAGGTCTGGGAGACTACCTACGAGGTCCTGGATAAGCTCCTCGACCTAGACATAAGGCATACATCAGCCCTCAAGAAGGTGGCCCAGGAGGAGATCAACAAAGGTAAGCTCCCGCCCCTCATGGACGTGAGGAAAGGGAGTGAGGAGGAGCCTAAAGGAACCCTTAGGCCCCTCTAACCCGGGCAGTACCCGCCGACGCACCCGCCTCCCCAGCCGCCCCTCTCGTGACCCATAACGCATAGGCCGCCGAGGATGCCTTTCTTCACACCAACCTCCACGACTGGCGAGCTTGAGTAGGCCATGACCGCGGCGTCGGCCCCCACCGGGTAGAGGGACGCTTCCAGGCTTACTCTGTAGGAGGCGCCTGGGGCGGTGAGGCCCCCTACGTAAAGGCCCTCCACATCCCTGCCCAGCTCGATGATGGCCTCACCTCCCCTCACACTCATCGGGACCTCGGGGCACTCCCCGCCCTCGGTGAGCGAGAAGTTGATGTCCCCGATGAAGACTAGGGGCGTGGGTACCCAGTAGAGTAGCGTGGAGTTGAGGCTAAGAGGGTAAAGTAGCGGGATCGCCTCGGTGCCTCTTACCCAGGCAGTGAGCGACACATTAAGCGCTACCGTGGCGTTACCCTTCGCGAGCACCCCGGCATAGGCCGCCCTGACAACCCCTGCCACATAGATTGGGAGTCCCTCATAGGTCATGATGACAGCGTACAGCCCCTTCCCGAGGTAGGCGGAGATCGAGGCCGTGCCCCCGCCTGACCTGACCACTGCCGGGGTACCCGACACATTAACCCATACCTCGCCCGCCGAAAGCTTTACAGGCGCCTTCACGTAGGGTGAACCAGCTGCCTCCCCTATCCTTGACTCGATCACTACTGGTGAATCATCTATTTGGGGTACCCCGGCCGACGCTATATCACCCCACCTAACGCCCACAGGAACGTTATCGGGTGGGCCATACCCGGGGATAGGTGGTGGTTCTGCGGCAACGACTCGGAATGCTCCCTCATCAATGATCACCTCCTTGATACCCGGGGACATGGGTGCGAGCGGTGAGGAGGTATTCGCTACGACCTCGATGGAGTAAGCGATGTCCCTCGAGGTGTAGGCCAGGGCGATGACGCCGACCGAAGGAAGAGCTGGGCCGCCTCCACTGACGAGGTACCTTGCCCAGGCGTCGTAAAGCGTGGGCGGTAGGTCAAAGAGCGCCTTACTCCCTGGGGAGACGTACTCCACATCGATAAACGGCACACCACCAGGGGGTGAGGGAGCGTAGACTATGACTGCGAAGGTCTGGGGGTAGAGGCACCCAGCCCCTATGCAGGCTCTCTCAGGAAGGTCAACGATGAGTACGGGGTTGGGCGGCGCTGTGGGTAGGGAAGCAGCGAGCACTGAGTAAGCAATGAGAGCAGCTGCCGCTACGGCGGCGAGCTTATATCGGCCCCTCATGGGTCCTGCCCTGCCTCAGGCCCTTACCCGCGAACCTGCGCAGCGCCTCCCCACCGCCTTTGAGGAGGGCGACAAGGTTGAGGGCGTGCTTCCTGGCCCTGTCAGCCGCTATCTCCCTTAGCTCGGCATGTGACTCCGCCTCGTCCTCGTGCACCGTTACGTCGATCACGTGTTTCTTGGTCCTGAGCTGCACTAGCTGGAGAGACATCGACGCCACGACGTAGGAGAGCTTGTCGGTTAGGGATGCGCCCACCCACCCCAGGGTGATCACGCCATCGCACCCCTCATCCTCTAGGAGTTTGAGGGCCGCAACCGGGATGTCCTTGATCCCTGGGACTGTGTACCTGATGATCTCCGCTCCTGGGGCAGCATCCCTTATCGCCTCAATAGCGTGCCTAGCCATGTCGACCCTGGAGAAGGTGGTGTCCACTACCCCTATCCTCACCTAGATCCCCAGCCTATCTCGGAAGGAACCCTATTACTCTTGCTGGTGCTGTTCACCCGGGAGTAATTGTTTGCTATCACCCTCAGGCTCATCACGGCACGACTCAGGGCCTCTTACCGCCCTTTTGGAGTTGGTCTCGGGGTTCCGAGACCACCAAATTAAGACGCTCAAACCACCAAAAACTATACTGCCCCTTGGTGTTTATACATTCCCTCATGCGGTTTATGCAATATTCTGTGTGCAGTGTTACCGGGTTCTTCCGGGCCTATCTTTAATTATATAATTAAAGAAACTATGATTAATAACTTTTCTATTTATTTTGTCTATTTTTAAACCTGTATATAATTTGGTGCGGTGAGTTTATAACCGTGACCCCGAAGAATGGTCGGGGTCGAGGAGGTGATCCAGCCTGACCCAGCGCTTGCCCGGCAGTGCGTTGCCCTAGCCCCGCTAGTGGCTGTCATCACGGCTTTCCTCATCCCGATACTGCATATGGCGACTAAGAGCCGTTTCGTTGCGTGGCTTGTTTCTGAGTTGGGGATGTTGTTCGCCCTCGCCGCGAGCGCTTACGCTGCGTTCGCTGTCTACTCTGGCGGGGGCGTCATCACGTATGAGTTCGCCGCTTTTCCGCCGCCCCTCGGCATAACGTACATCGTTGACCACATCAATGCCTTCATCGGGCTCCTCGTCGCGGCTGTTTTCTTCCTTGTGAATATCTTCGCTTATACATACATTAAGGTGGTCGGTGGGGACGAGTGGTACTACACCATAACAATGGGTATGGAGGCAGGCCTCCTCGGTATCGCTTACACCGGCGACATCTTCAACCTATTCGTCATGATGGAGGTGGCCTCCGTCGCTACCTACGCCGTCATAGCTTTCCGTAGGGAGAGGGGGCACACGCTCGAGGCGAGCACTAAGTACGCGTTCATAGGAGCTGTCGCCACAACCGTCTACTTCATCGCCGCGGTGATGGCGTACTACTCGTTCGGCACACTGAACATGGCTAACATAGCCGCTATAGTCATGAACTACGGCGGGGCGTTCAGCACATACTTCGGAGAGGGCTTCGCAGCAAACCCCTACCTAGCCCTCGCCGTCTTCCTGGGCCTGGCCGCTTGGGCGCTCATGATTGAGGCGGCGCTCTTCCCGATGCACTTCTGGCTACCCGACGCCTACTCAGCCGCCCCAGCTACGGCGTCGGCATCGCTGGCCGCCGTGGCTGAGGGTGTCTACATATACGCCATAGCGAGGCTCATGTACACGGTCGGCGGGGCCGAGCACGTTGAGTGGCTCAGGTGGGTCATGCTCATACTCGGGTCAGCCGCCGTCATCTTCGGCGGGTACGCGCTGGCGATACAGAACGGACTCAAGAAGATGATAGCGTACTCGGCCGTCCTCGACGTGGGCTTCATGTTCATAGGTCTGGGCATAGGGACCCAGGCAGCCATTGCGGCGACCCTCTACTACATCCTCTCCCACGCAGTTGTGAAGCCCCTCCTCTTCATGGTTGCGGGGGCAGCAGAGCACAGCATCGGGACGACTTCCCTCCCCGAGATCGGGGGGAGGCTGAGGGCCTCCCCGATACTCGGGTTCGGGCTATTAGTGGGCGGCCTCGCGGTCGCGGGCGTCGTCCCGCTCAACCTGTTCTTTGCTAAGCTAGGCCTCGTGATAGCGTCGATAGAGACGGGGATGTACCCACTCATAATCATAATAGCTGTTGGTTCCGCCCTCGCGCTTGTGGGGTTCATGAGGGCGTTCTACGCCGCTTACTTCAACATCTCGAAGCCCGTTGACGGGATAGAGGTCCCGGCCAGCTTCAGGGCGATGATACTCCTCTTCGCTCTCGGAGTAATAGCTACGGGCATCGCCTACTACTACATAGCACCAGCAATCATAGAGCCGGCGGCGAGGTCCCTCCTCGACCCCACCGCGAGGAAGGCGTACGTAGACGCTGCTCAGGCCCTCCTTAATCAGGTCGTAACCATTTCTTCAGTGGGTGGTTAGGTATGAGTGAAGTAAAGCAGGAGAAGAAACCCCGTAAGGGGGCTGAGAAAAAGGGGAAGAAGGCGTGGTTCAGCGGCTGGTTTAGGTCGAAGTCCATCTGGATGATCCACTACTGCTCAGCATGCGGCGCGGTCGAGCTCCCGCCTGTGGTGATGTCCCCGCTCGACTTCGAGAGATACGGCTTCATGCCCGCCCCGACGCCGAGGCAGGCGGACGCCTTCGTCGTGATGGGTTACGTTAACAAGAAGACCCTCAAGGTGCTCCTCAGGCTCTATGAGCAGATGCCCGAACCCAAGTACGTGCTCGTGGGCTGCAACTGCCCCGCCACTGGCGGGCTCTATTGGGACTCCTACGCAACAATCAAGGACATCAGTGAGTACATACCCGTCGATGTCTGGGTACCGGGCTGCATGCCCAGGTCCTTCGACTGGCTCAAGGGGTTCCTCGAGCTAGCCCGCCTCGTGCGTGAGGGCAAGATACCCCAGACCCCGAGGCCTATAGAGGAGAGGCCTGGGGAGCTTGAGGAGATGATCCTCAAGGAGATCCAGGCAAGGGAGGAGCGCTTCAAGAGGGAGAGAGGATGAGCGTTGCGGAGGGGCACGCCGAGGGGAAGGACGAGGTACTGGAGCTGATCCGGCGGTCCCTGCCGCCGGGGAAGTTCAAGGAGGTAGTCGCGACTAGGTGGCCGAGGAGGTACATAGTATTCATAGACGCGTGGGCCCTAAGGCCGGTCATGGAGGCGCTGAAGGTGGCGGGCTTCGACAGATTCATAGCGATCGAGGCCATAGACTGGTATAACATAGAGCCGGTGTTCGAGCTCCTCTACTACGTCGAGTCGGTGAAGCTCGGCGGGCCCCTCGTGATAGTGAGGACGAAGATACCGAGGAACAACCCAGAGATAGACACCATAAGGGACATCTACCCACTGGCTCACTGGCAGGAGATAGAGAACTACGAGTTCTTCGGCATAAGGTTCAGGGGGCACCCTGACCTAAGGCTCTGGATACTCGAAGACAACTGGGAGGGCCCGCCCCCGCTGAGGAAGGACTTCGACACCGTGAAGTACGTGCTCGAGACCTACTACGGCGGGAAGAAATGGGAGAGGCCCGTTAAGAGGAGGGAACCACCGCCGCCGAGGGGTGAGGAGTGATGGCGGAGAGCAAGCCCAGGATGATATTCCTCGGGCCCCAGCACCCCGGGGCCCCAGGTAACGTGGCGTTCAAGGTGTGGCTCAAGGGAGAGAAGGTTGTGAAGGCCGAGCTGGTGCCTGGGTTCCTCCACAGGGGCTTCGAGAAGATGATGGAGAACAGGTGGTGGGAGGTAGACGTCGTCCTCTCGCCTAGGTACTGCGTGGAGGACCCGGACAACTTCGAACTCGCTTACGTACTGGCCGTTGAGGACCTATTCGGCGTTGAGGCGCCTGAGAAGGCCAAGGTCGTTAGGACGATCGTCGCCGAGATGAGCAGGATCCAGTCCCACCTCTTCTGGCTAATGCACATGGGCGGCGCGACCGGGGCGAGGTACATACCGGGCTGGGCTATGGCGGCAAGAGAAGAGATACTGAAGTGGTACGACTACGTCACGGGCCACAGGATCTACCACCATTACATGACCCCTGGCGGCATAAGGTGGAATATCCCGAAGGACTTCAAGGAGGTCACACTGAGGGCGCTGAACAAAGTCATGCCAATAGTGAAGGATATCGAGGACGCCTTCATCAACAACAGGATTCTCAGGGCCAGGACGGAGGGGATAGGCGTCGTTAAGGGCTACGTCGCGGTTCAGCTCAACGCAACAGGCCCTACACTTAGGGCAGCGGGGATAAAGTATGACGTGAGAAAGGTCGACCCCTACGAGGCGTACAGGGACGTTGACTTTGAGATCCCGACCGGCACAGAGGGCGACGCCCACGACAGGATAGTGGTCAGGATAAGGGAGATTTATCAGAGCAAGCGCATAATCGAGCAGCTTGTTGAGAGGGTGAAGCCCGAGGACCTTAACTACAGGGTGAAGATGCCTCTCCTACCTCCGCCGAGCCTTCCGTGGCCAGCAGTGGCGAGGCACGGTGAGGGCATGAGCAGGGTTGAGGCAGCCAGGGGAGAGGCGATGGTGCACGTTGTCGGCATAAAGGACAGGAAGCCGTACAGGGTCAAGCTAATCACTCCCTCAATGCCCCTACTGACGACGGTCATGGACTACATCATAGAGCATGAGGACATCACAATAGCTGACCTGCCCATAATTGTGATGAGCCTCGACCCATGCCCACCAGACATAGACAGGTGAGGTGGTGGATATGGCGCTCAAGGCACTCCTACTCGGGATGAAGTACCTCTTCAGGAAGCCCTACACCATGCTGGTCCCAGAGAAGGAGCCCCCAATGACGACCGAGAGGACCAGGGGCAGGCACCTCCTAGATATGAGCAAGTGTGTCGGGTGCAGGATGTGCCAGATGGTGTGCCCGGCGGACGCCATCAAGATGTACAAGGTGGAGGGCGACTTCAAGAGGAACCCGAAGAAGATATTCCCAGGCATCGACTTCAACAGATGCACCTTCTGCGCCCTCTGCGTCGAGGTCTGCCCCACCGGCGCGCTCTCCATGACCGACATAACTGGCTGGTACATGACGACGACCGACACAAGGACCAACCTGAGGTCCCCGTACGACCTCGCCGCCGAGCTGGCTAAGAACGAGAAGCCAGACTTCAGGATCACCATAACGAAGCAGACCTTCCTTTACCAGACCAAGAAGAAGGGGTGATGGTCGTGCTCTCGCTCGAGACACAGATGTATATCCTGGCCGGGGCCGTCGGGCTCTACATACTTTCCTCGCTTATCTACGCGTACAAGCTCGCTACTGAGAAATCCGTCCCGGACATGGTCATACTGGTCGACTCCCTCACCTACGACCTCGCCGTCTTCATAGTCGCGCTCTCGATACTCACCCAAAACGCATACCTGGCCGTGGGGGCCTTACCCCTCGCGATCTGGGCCTACGTCTTCGACATATACATGAGTAAGTACCTGGAGGGGAGGGAGCTTGGTGACTGACGCACTCACACTAATAGGGCAGGTCCTGGGGTGCCTGGGCCTGGTGCTGGCCCTGGTCGGGGCCGTCAACGACTTAATAGCGGCGATAGGGTTCGTGAGGTTCAAGAACTTCTACCTGAGGCTCCACGCCCTAACGGTCGGAGTAATAGGGGGGACGTTCTACCCCCTCATCGGGCTCGGGACCTACGCCCTCTTCTGTATAGCCCCGCCGCTGGGGTACTACGTGGCGGGCGTGTCCTACGTCACCGCGTTCTTTGTCCTCATAACGGCTCCGGCCGGCTCCCACGCAATAGCTAGGGGGGCCCACAGGGCCGGGTACAGGCCGGAGCCCGCTAGGGAGGACAAGCTAGCTAAGGATAGGGAGGAGGGGGTGATGGAGTGATGTTCCAGGGCCCAATAATATTCGGGTTGACGGTGAACGAGATACTGCTGGCGGTGTTCCTAACCCTAGCACTGATCTTCACCTACAAGACGCTGGTCGAGAGAGACCTGGTTAAGGCCGTGGTCTACTCGGGCGGTGAGGCAGTATCGTACGCCCTCGCGTTCGTGGTCATGTACGCCCCTGACCTCGTGCTGGCCTACGTGGCCGTTGGCCTCGGGATTTACTCAGCGCTCTTCCTCTTCGTGATCACGAGGACTGAGAGGTACGAGAAGGAGGTGGTTGAGGCGTGAGTAGTGAGGAGGCACTGGCCATAATCGTGTCCCTGGCTGCGGCGGCGCTACTTGCGGTAGTCGCTGTTGGGCAGGGCCTCGTTCCGGTGGCCTCCACAGACCTGACCCCGCTGGCGAGGTTCTATCTCCTGAACGTGTACAACGGCAGTAGCCAACTGTGGGGGGCCTCGCCCGAGGTAATAACGTCGATACTCTGGGACTACAGAGGCCTTGACACGGTGTACGAGACGGCGGTGTTCTTCCTCGCCATAATAGCTACCCTGACGCTGTTCCGGGACGCCAAGCTCCTGCCTGAGACCGCCGGCTCTGGTAGGGGGATGACCGTCATTGTCAAGACCGTGACGAGGATAACGTTCGTCACCATACCGATCATAGCCGCCTCAATAGCGCTGCACGGCCACCTAACCCCAGGAGGCGGCTTCCAGGGCGGTGCAGCGTTCGGTGTTGCCCCACTACTCCTCATAACTGCGTTCTCACTCCGCCTCGCCGCTGAGAGGGGGTGGAGTAAGGGCAAGCTCTTAACGGTGAGGACCGCTGGTCTGCTCGCGATAGGCTTAATAGCTGTGAGCACGCCCTACATCATCGCCGCCCTAGGGGGTAAGGCGGGCATCGGTTACGTCATGCAGAACCAGCCGAAGGCCTGGGCAGAGGTTGGGTGGCCTTACGCAATAGCCTATGCCGGGATGAGGGTGCTCTTCAGCGGCACCCTCCTATTCCTCAACCTGGCCGAGCTATTCGCTGTCTCGGCGGGCCTCGCGCTCGTGTTCACGGTCATAGCCATGCCGACTGAGGTGCTCGAGAAGGGTGGGGGTGTGAAGAAATGATGGAGGCCGCCACGCTACTCTGGATATACTTTTACTCGGTGCTACTAGTCACGGTGTTCCTCAGCCTGTACGGGGTTTACAGGAGGCCTAATGTCCTGAAGAAGATCATAATGCTGTCGATATTCGGTGACGCCGCCAACGTGCTTGCAGTGCTCATGGGGTTCAGGAAGAACGCGGCGTCACCGCCGGTATACCCCGGGCAGACGTACACTGAATGGTCTGCCCCGAACTCGACGCAGCTGCAGCAGTTCGCCTCAGCTGCCGTTGACCCGGTGCCTCAAGTGCTGGTCGTGACTGCGATAGTCATAGGTCTCGCCGTGCTCATATTCCTCTCCGCAGCAGCTATCCTCCTGTACAGGCACTACGGCACCCTTGACGTGAGGCTCATAAGGCAGAAGATCATTGAGGGAGGTGTTGAGGAATGAGTAAGGCTGGATCAGCTTTCGTGGTCTTCCTGCTCCTCCTCGGGATATACCTGGTCTACACAGGCACCACCAACCCGGTCGACGTCATAGCCGGAGGCGTGGCCGCCGCCGTAATAGCGGCGCTCTCCGCCGACCTCGTGGTGAGTAAGCCTAGCAAGGTGTTCGACCCGAGGAGATGGGTCGCTTTCGTCATCTATGCCGTGAAGTACCTCACAGTCATAGAAGCGAGGGCCCACCTGGACGTAATAAGGAGGATACTGAGCCCGTCCCTCCCAGTCGACCCAGCGATCGTGAGGATACCGTACGCCGTGAGCGATGACTACGCAATAACCACCATAGCTAACTCAATAACCAACACACCCGGCACAGTCGTCGTGGACATAGACACCGAGAGGAAGTACATGTACGTCCACTGGATAGACGCGAAGACCACGGAGGATGAGGGCGCTAGGGCCCACGTTTCGGAGGAGTTCGAGAACTACGCGAAGCTTATTTTCGAGGGGTGATGGGCGTGGCCGCGATAGGTATGGGGCCGGATGTCCTGGTGCTGGTGTCCTTCGGATTCGTTTTCCTAGTAGCTGGCGCTACCTGGTTCATGCTGTACTGGCTCTTCCAGAGGGTCTACGGCAGGAAGCTCAAGTACGAGACACCCGTTAAGGAGGACCTCGCGTTCTGCGGTATGGAGCCCCCCAGCGAGGACGTCATGATACCGGTGACCGAGGTAATGACCTCCGTCCTGAGCAGGGCCGTGAGCAGGTGGTATAGAGCGATTAAGGAGGGCGCTGCCGTGAGGTTCGTGCAGGACTGGTACTTCTACCTCATAGCCATGCTCGTGATCCTACTAAGCGTGGGTGTTGCTCTGGGGTGGTGAGGGATGGAGGCCTGGATAAACACGCTAATAACTCTGGTCATCGAGGCCCTGATCTTCCCGGGCTTCATGTTCATAATGGGGATGATCATATTCACGCAGTGGTGGTGGAGGAAGGCAGCAGCCAGGATGGCGTACAGGAGAGGCCCCACAAGGACAGGGCCCGCGGGTATACTCCAGCCCCTCGCGGACTTCCTCAAGTTGCTGGCTAAAGAGGACATCAGGCACTCGCTCATGCTCAGGCGGCTGCCGGTACTAATAACGTCCTTCGCCGTGGGGGCGATAATCACTGTGCTCCTGTTCACGCCGCTCTCCCCGGTGGCGCTGTGGTCGCCTTACGATATAGTAATAGTGATGTACCTGCTGCTCTGGGTAGCGGTGTCTATAGCTCTGTACGGGCTCTCAGCACCTAACCCGTACACGAACCTCGGCGTCGGGAGGTACCTAGCCCTCCTGACAGTCAGCGAACCAGCCCTGTTCGCAGCGTTCCTTGTGCCGACGATCGTGGCGGCAGGGATCAACCCGGCGACACAGTACAGCCTCTACTGGACAATAATGAACGCCGCCTCCCTATGGACGAGTGGCTTAGTGAACGCCGCCGTTATGGCTGTAGCAGCTGTGGCGGCATTCTTCGCTATCCTCGGTGTGATGACCGTGAAGCCGTTCGACTTCCCGGAGGCTGAGGGCGAGATATACTGGGGAATGTTCACGGAGTACGGCGGGCCAAGGCTGGCCCTAGGGTTCTTCGTGGCGTTCGCTGAGAAGATCGTCCTGCCTATGCTGTACGTCATGCTGTACCTGGGAGGTGCAGCGCCGTTCAGCTTCGCCGACAACTACGTGCTAGCCTTCGTCGCCGTCCTCCTGAAGTACCTCGCAGTCTTCACCCTCATAGCCCTGATAGACACCATGATGCCGAGGTACAGGCCTGACCAGGGGATCAGGTTCATGATAAAGTACGCGATAACGCCGGCAACCATAGCCCTAATCTTCGCCGTAGCCGCCCTCACCCTATGAGAACCGCTTCCTTTATTTTTCGATCGCGCAAAAATAGTGTGAGGTCTGATTTAATGAGTGAGGCACAGACCACGTTCAGCGAAGCCTTGAACAACGTAATCAACTGGCTGAGGGAGGGCGACCCCAACGCGAAGAACCACGTCGACCTCCCGTGGGAGGTCGTTGAGAAGGAGGCTGAAGGTCATAAGTACTACATGGCGACGTACAAGGGCATACCATACATAATATACATCTACCCGCTCGAGGACCTCAAGATAATCAGGCTCGTGATAGATCCCTTCATCCCAACAAAGTTCATGGATAACAACACAAGGCTCAAGCTCTACTACGGTCTCTTAAAGATATCGACTAACCCGAGTCTGGTAAAGGCAGGGCTGGTCGGGGATGACGACGGCATAGTGTTCATCGTCGACCTAAGCGCGTACTCCCTTGGAAAGAACGAACTTAATCAGGCGCTAGAGGAACTCCTCATAACGGCTTATAATGTTATACAAGAACTCGGACTGAAAGAGGCCGCCCTAGGCGCATACCTCGAGGGGGTGCTAGCCATAATCGAAGCAAAGAAAGAAAAGGGAGCCTCCGAGGAGGAGATAAAGAAGCTTCTAACGGAGAAACTCGGGATTAAGGGAGAGATGGCTGACGCCCTTATTAAGGAGGTGTACGGTAAAGGCTCCGAAAAGAAGAAGACCCTTATGGAACCTATGTGATTCCAAATACCCTTTAATCCCGCGCCGATAGTTTTTCGAGGGTAGTCCTTTGGGGAAAACTTCTAGGCTCCCGGGCTTCCACAAGCTGTCCATAGAGGAGAGGGTACGCATAGTCAGGGAGTTCGCCGGCCTGAGCGATGAGGACATAGAGATCCTGACCAAGACAGGAGCGCTCAGCCTCGAGGTCGCTGACAGGATGATAGAGAACGTGGTAGGCACGGCGGAACTGCCCCTGGGCATAGCCACGAACTTCCTCATCAACGACAAGGACTACCTTATCCCGATGGCGATTGAGGAGCCCTCCGTAGTCGCGGCTGCGTCGAACGCCGCCAAGATGTGTAGGGCCGGGGGAAGCATAAGGGCGGTTGCTTCCGAGCAGCTCATGATTGCCCAGGTACAGCTCGTCAAGGTACCTAACCCATACGCCGCTGCATTCAAGATTATTGAGAGGAAGAAAGAGCTCCTCGACCTAGCCAACTCAACCAACCCGATCCTCCTAAAGGTCGGGGGAGGTGCCAGGGACGTCGAGGTAAGGGTTCTTAACTCCCCAATGGGGCCCATGGTCATAGTTCACCTCATCGTCGATGTGAGGGACGCTATGGGCGCTAACACCGTGAACACCATGGCAGAGGCGGTGGCACCCTTGATTGAGCAGTGGACAGGTGGGAAGGTCTACCTCAGGATACTGAGCAACCTCGCGGACAGGAGGATAGTTAGGGCCTGGTGCAGGGTCCCGAAGGAGGCGATCGGCGGCGATGACGTGGTGGAGGGCGTGCTCTGGGCGTGGGCCTTCGCCGCCGCCGACCCCTACAGGGCGGCGACACACAACAAGGGCATAATGAACGGCATCATAGCGGTGGCGCTGGCGACCGGGCAGGACACGAGGGCGCTGGAGGCAGGTGCCCACGCCTACGCCGCGAGGAGGGGTAGGTACGAGCCCCTGACCGTGTGGGAGAAGGACGAGAACGGCGACCTCCACGGCTACATAGAGATACCGATAGCCGTCGGCACAGTCGGGGGCGCCGTCAAGGTCAACCCGGTGGCTAGGGTCGCGCTGAAGATACTCGGCGTGAAGACCGCTAAGGAGCTGTCGGAGGTGATGGCGGCCGTCGGGCTGGCGCAGAACCTCGCCGCCCTGAGAGCCCTAGCCACAGAGGGGATCCAGAGAGGGCACATGAAGCTCCACGCTAGGCAGATAGCCATATCTGTCGGGGCCAGGCCTGAGGAGGTTGACAGGGTCGTTGAGGAGATGCTGAAGGAGGGCGTCATAAGGATGGATAAGGCAAAGGAAATACTGGAGAGGATAAGGAGGGGCGGCTGATGAGCGAGGCACTCCGCATCGGCATTCTCCAGCTAGAGGGCGCCACGAGCAAGGAGGAGAATCTCTCAAAGATAAGGAAGCTCCTAAGCGGGGCTAGGGCGGACCTCGTTGTCCTCCCAGAGTACAGCATGGCCCCGCTACCCCTCCTCAACAAGGAGGGACTTGCTAAGGTGGCTGAGCCCGTAGACGGGCCATTCGTTAAGGAGCTAGCCAGCATAGCGAGGGAGAGGGGGACAAGCATCATTGCTGGAATATATGAGAGAGCAGGTAATGGCGTCTACAACACCGCCGTCATTATCTCTAGCGATGGCGAGTTAGTGGCTTCGTACAGGAAGGTTCACCTATACGACGCTTATGGCGCCAGGGAATCTGACTATTTCCTCAGGGGTGAGGAGCCCCCGCCAGTAGTGGACATCAAGGGCTGGAAGGTGTCGGTGGCCATATGCTTCGACCTCAGGTTCCCGGAGCTCTTCCGCACCGCCGCGCTACAGGGAACCGAGCTATTCGCTGTACCGGCTGCATGGTTCCGCGGTGACGGGAAGGAGGAGATACTGCATGCCCTAGCGAGGGTGAGGGCGCACGAAAACGTTGCGTGGCTGGCCCTAGCCGTTCAGTACGGGAGCCACTTCACTGGCAGGTCGGCGCTCATCCACCCCATGGGGTACATAGCGCTCGACCTAGGCTACGGGGAGAAGTACGTTGAGACTGAAGTAAGCAAGGAAGAGCTGGGTAAAGCAAGAGAGATATTACCCCTCATGAAGCTCAGGAGGCCCGAAATCTACCGGGGGGTCTGCGGCTGAGGTCCCGGCACGCACTCACCCACTAACCCAATCACATCAACACCTTTTCCTCCGCAGTCAACGGCCTTAAGCACGTGGAAGACAACGTGCTCCACCCCCTCATCAAGGGATACCTCAACGAGGAAGGAGTGCGGGGGAACGACCTCAGCGCAGAAAAGCGGTGCACAGTCCTCGTTACCGGGCCATAGCTTCAGCACCCTGATCACCGCCCCATCACCCACTGGCTCAGCAGCAACCGACTCACACGCCGCTCCAGGCCTGATGAGCAGGAAGGCCTTACCGGGTCTCAGCCAGCACTCCAGCCCTCTTTTACCCTCCCCGACCTCTACCCTGCTCACTCTTACCTCCACAGGCTCGCCCAGTAATGAGTGGCACCACCTAATTAGGTGGTCAGTGTATACCCTACGGTGTATGCCGTGAGCAACATCATCAAGGCCGTGATCGCTGGGGTGCCGGTCGGTGACGAAGAGCCCGTGAGGGTTATGGGTGTGATCAATGCGTCGCCGGAGTCCTTCTATAAGGGCTCTGTGGTGACGGATCCAGAGAGGGCAGCGTCTCTTGCCGAGGAAATGGTTCGGGAGGGGGCATCATTCATAGATGTAGGTGGGATGTCGACAGCGCCCTACCTGGACACTTACGTGACCCCGGAGGAGGAGGCCGGGAGGGTGGTTCCGATCATTGAAGCGATTAAGGAGAACTCGTCCGTGAAGGCGCCGGTATCGGTAGACACTACCAGGGCGTTCGTGGCAAAGAAGGCCATCGAGGCAGGAGCTGACATAGTGAACGATGTCAAGGGGCTTAAGGGGGACCCGAGGATGTGTAAGGTCGTGGCTGAGTACGGGGTCCCTGTCATAGTCGCGGCTAATCCCCTCGGCCAGAGAATTGAGGGGGCTGACCCCATCAGGACAGTGATGACCGCTTTGGAGGAGTCGATCAGGATAGCTGAGGACGCTGGTGTGGACGTCGCGAAGATCGTTATCGACCCCGCCATAGGGTTCATCAGGCCCAAGAACCCGCCGTGGTACGTGTGGGACGCCACAGTCATAGCTAATCTGGACATACTTAGGGCATTCGGCCTCCCAATACTGGTTGGCATATCCAGGAAGTCATTCCTCAAGGCCATAACTGGGAGAGAGAAGCCCGAAGAGAGGCTGGCGGGGTCGTTAGCGGCGGCAGCGATAGCTGTGTGGAACGGCGCTCACATAGTGAGGGCCCATGACGTGAGGGAGACAGTCGACGCCGTTAGGGTGGCGAAGTTCATTAGGGATAAGTCAGAGCCGGGCTGGAGCTTCAGCTTCCGTCCGTACAGGTGATGAGGTGCTCAACGTATATACCCTATAGCGCATTATTAGTGACGTGGGTGGGTGATTGCTAGTCGGTGAGTACGTGGATGAGCCCCCTAAACCCGCTCCCGGTAACTACGTCGTTGAGGAGGGGGGCAGGAGGTACCTCCTCATAATAAGGAAGCGGAGGGACCCATGTACCTTCTTCAGGGTAAGGTTCAGCGACCTGGATGGGGACGTAGTAGTCTACATCGACAGGGTCATCAAGGGTGACGAGCATTGCCGACCAAGTCTCTGCGGTTTCGAGGGCACGCCGCCGAGGGGCATGTACTACGTGGTGAGAATAGCTATAGGGGAGGGGGTGGGTAAGGTCGTCATCGACGAGAGGGACGTTATTAAGTGCCCCTCCCTCATCAGGTCATACCCGGTTAGGAAGGAGGTAATCGGTCTTAGCTCCTGATTCTTAAAAGGTCTTAAACACTTACCCCCACGAGGAATTATCTGGTATGATCGCGGACATCCTGGCCAGCGTAGCGAGGGCTCTGTCGAGGGCTGAGAACATAGCCGCCAGAGCAGGCACACCACTAGAACCAGACTCCCAGCCCGAGCCTGTGATAAGGGTTAGGGAGGTCGGGAGGGTCAAGGCGCTTCCCGTGATGGGCGTTGATGCCGCCTCAGCGACCCTCATGGTGGCAGGGGGAGAGCTCGGCATAGCGTCCTACGCTGTCGTGGGCCCAGAGATATCCATAACTTACCCACACACTCACACACCCCCAACAGGGGGGCCGCCCTTCGTAGCCGCAACAGCCGGTGAGGACAGGCCGGGCGTGACTACGAGATACCTCAAGCTCGGGAGCAGGTTCGCGGACGACCCCGACCTCGTCATGGGTGTCCCGACCTCTGACGTCAGGATAGGGCTGGAAAATGAGGCCCTGCGGAGAGCGGCCGAGAGAGCTGGAGAGGGCTGGTTGATAGCTGTTGATGGTCCGCCATCGCATACTCCGAGCATAGAGGACGTGAGGTGGGCCGAGGAAGTAAGGGCCCTATATGCTGAGAGAGCCGGCCTTGTCAAGAGGGCCTGCTCGGAAGGGGTCGCTGTGGCGTTCGTGGTCAAGAGAGTGTGGGGTGTTAGCCTCCTGGGCCACGCCCTGGCCGACCACGACATCCTGGCCCTCGCTCTTCGGGAGGCCAGCGGGCCGGCACTGCTCCTGGGAGAGGCCGAGGCGCTAAGGGCAGGGATCAGATACGTCATAACGTACGTAGCCGTCAGGCACGCTCCCTACCGGGGTTACTCGGTATTCAGGGTCGAGGTTCCGGAGTGCTCTCCACTCAGCCCCGAAGAAGTATCGGCCTTCATGGCCAGGTCAGCCCTAGCCAGCGGGGTACCCGTGCCTGCACCCATCCACAGCGCTGACTACGTGAGTAAGGTCATAGCCAGGTACCTCGCTAGGCAGGCTGAGGCCGCCTTGAGGGTTGCCGGAGCGGCCCTTATTTACGGGGGTGGCGAGGTTGTTTGACCTGATAGATGATCTGGTGGCAAGGTTAGAGAAGGCTAGGAAAATAGCTGAGGGTATAGGCGAGTTAGTCGGTGTGGTGTCGAGGAGAGCACCTTCCTCGGTCAGCGAGGGCTACTCCAAGGTATTAGTGGATGTCCCACCAAGCAAATACTACAGCACAGCTTCCTCGATAGGGGTTGGCGACGTCTTGATAGCCGTTGATGCCCGAACCCTCAAACCTGTCGGGCTGAGGGTAGTGTCTATGAGGAGAGAGGACGCTGCCTCAGAGCTCGGCGCCGCTCCCCCGCCCACGCTCGAGCCCGAGCCCCAGGCCCTCCTCACGAACGCCGTCATAGAGGCCGTGACCATACTAACGGCTGACGGGGAGCCATTCCTCTCACCAATCGAGCCTCAGTCCCCTGTCGTGATCCCCTCAGATCCGGGAGTGGTGGAGAGGGTCCTCGGCCTCCCGGAGGAGGGTGTAACGCTGGGGTACCTTCACACAGGCTCGCACCCGGTCGCCGGGGGTAGGGTGAAGGTCGCTTTGCCGAGAAGAGAGTTCTTCAAGCACATGCTTATCATAGGCACGACAGGCTCGGGTAAGACGACCCTCATTAAGAACCTCCTCTACGCCCTATCGACCGAGTGGCCGGAGGTTGTGGTTTCCGTTCTTGACGCAGCGGGCGACTACACGCAGATAGTCATACCCGCTGCTAGAGGTGAGGAAGCAGCAGTTTATTCTCCCGACGCCGCCCCCAGGTGGGTAACGGCCCTTGTCCCAATTAGGAGAGGTGATGAGGGCCTCGATAGGCTCGCCGTCGAGTATGTTATGGAGAGGGTCGCCGCCCCCGCGAAGCTCGTGTTCGGCGAGGAGCCCAGGGTCGAGGTCGACGTCGATGCCGGGAGGGACTTCGGGAGCGCTAGGTCGATAATCCTTAGGATCATGTTCCCGGACGCCTCGGAGTCTATTGTCGAGTTCCTGCCTATAGGGCTTACGTACCAGCAACTGAGGCCTAACCTCTCGATATTCCCGATCTTCTCTAGGCAGGCGAAGGTCTACCTCGACAACGTTATCGGCTTCATAGAGCATGAGTCAGGCGGGGTCGTCTCGTTCACCCATCTCTACGCCCTCTTGAGGGAGATGAGTGAGAGAATTATCAAGACGCTGAAGATCCATAGAAGGACTCTCGAGAACATCGAGAGGGCCTTGAACTTCATAGCGTCCGCCGAGGAGGTCGATGTGAGGGTCGGGGACAGCTTCATAGGGATGCCCTACGCCAGAGACCTCGCCAGGAACTACAGGGGTCCCGTGATCCTTGACCTCGACTACGCGGCTGTCAGGGGTGCCCATTACCTCATAACCAACATAATAGCGTACGAGTATCTGAGGCGCTTATTCGCCTGGAAGAAGTCGGCGAGGGAGGGTGCCAGGCCGGCCATAGTCGTGCTTGATGAGGCCCACAGGTTCTTCCCCGCCGAGGGCACCTCTGAGGAGGAGGTTGAGGTTCTTGCGGACTTCATAGCCAGGATATCGAGGCTCGGGAGGGCGAGGGGCCTGGGCCTTATCTTCTCTACCCACACGCCGAGGGACGTGCACAGAGTGGTGATCCAGCTCACTAACACTAAGGTCATACTGAGGAGCGATAGGGAGTACCTAGAGGACCTCGGTGTGCCGAGGGAGATCCTGGGTGTCCTTGAGCTAGCCCCTGACAGGGTAGCCATGCTTAAGACCCCTGCTGTTAGGTCGGGCTACGCATTCATGAGGACCCCGCCGCCGCTGCTGGGGCACGTCGATGTGGGTAGGATAATCGCTGGCGAGTAAGGACCTCAACCCTTCGCCCCGGCGAGGGAGAGGAAGTCGTCGACACCTAGCAACCTGATGAGCCTCTGGTGGTTGAGCGACCTTATCCTTTTCCCGGAAACCAGGAAGTGGAATCTGGCGTCCCTCCTCCTAATCTCGGTCAGTGCGTAGGCAGGTGTCCACGTTATCGGTTCCTCGTCCAGGCAGAGCATCTCCTTTATCTCCTTGAAGTAGTACGCCCAGCTGAGCTTCTTGGCCTCTCTTGCCTTCGCCTCATCAGCCTCCACAGCCATCCTCAGGTCCTGGGGGGAGCACCCGGGGTGTTTGAGCGTGAGCGCCTCTACCGGGGGAGCGGACCTCGTGACTACGTCGTCCCCGGCCCTTACAATGAGGACTAGCCAGTGGTAGTGCACCCCGCTGATCCTCGGCAGGACGCAGTCAACGAGGTGGAAGTCATCCCTGCACCCGAACCTCACCAGCGAGACAGGGTACCAAACCAGGAGCTTCTCCTTGACCTTCGCCCCCGACGGGTCAATGTAGACGGGCTCAGCTAACACCACCGCACCCCTCCGTATGCATGGTGAACAACGGGTGTGTTAAGTTAGCCGGGTCGAGGAACACAACATTACCGCCCCCAGGTGGGGTCAGTACATCAACAACCACCTCCGAGTAGACACCCACCCGGAGGAGCTCCGTGTGAATAGAGTCCACTAGGCCCTCACCTATCTCCAACCTGATAACGAGTGCCTTGTTCCGAGGTGTCAGGGGCTCGAAGAACCAGAGCCAGTACCTCTGAATACAGGCGTCCATTGCCCTAACCGGTTCACCGACCATAAGCGACCACGATCTCGTTGAACCCTGTGCTGGCCTCATTCTAGTGCGCCTACCCGGTCTAGCCCCGGAAACGAGCAAACCTCCCTCCACGGGTACGGGGCTGATGCATACCTCCGCCTCAAGGCTGGGTGGCGTATCCGCCAGGTCCACGTCCAGCACATACTCCCCGGGACTCAGGGACAATGCCTTGGTGTACCTGCTGAGGGGACACGCTTCCTTACCGATAATGCACTGCTCGCCCTCCCAGATAACCCCCTCGGGCGACCTGACCGATACCCGGAGGACTAATGTGCCCTCAAGACCCCTAACTGACCTCGTTGAGGAAGCTCCAATCACGTAGTCTCCTCTAAGAGGGAGGGTGCTCGCGGTTTTTGCGACGATACGGCTGCCCCTTATGATCACATATGTACCTTTACATCCCGTCGCCCACAAGCGGATGTTATGTATGTGTTTACTCAACAACCGCACCACTGGGATATGTGTTTTCAAGAAAAAAGCCGCTGTGACGAGTAGAGATTCACTCCTTAATTACCTCAACCCTAACGGGAGTGGGCGACTCAATCGTGTCTTCGATGGGGCAGTGCTCTCTCACGAACTCTATTAGCTTCTTCACAGCCTCCTCCGGGGCATCACTCTTTATCCTAATAACAGCGGATACTTCAGTGAATCCTGGCTTGACGTTCTCTCCCATAAAGCCCCTAACATCTATGAGTCCCGATACTTCTATCTCCATCGACTCGACATTAACGCCGAACCTGTCCCTATGTATAGCCGAGACTATGCCGAAGCACCCCGCGAGTGAGGCGAGAAGGAGTGCGGTCGGTGTCGGACCCTCACCTGTTCCCCCGATCTCTTTGGGTAAATCCTGCACGAGCCTGAACCCACCTATTTCGGTGATGACTTTAGTTGGAGGCTCGTAATGAGCCTTAATAGTCATCTTTTTTGGTTTCAAGGTTGGCATGTTTATACCCATCATGTATATCGCTTCGATATATTTAATTATGTAATTACAGTTTCATGCTTGTTTAAACACATGAAATAACCTGGAGGAGTACCTCACAAATTAATCCCCCTACGTAGTCCTCTAACGGCGCTGATGATGGGGAAGAACGAGAGGATCGTCCTCCCGGATAGGGTCTACCGCGTGCTTGAGGTGCTTATCGGGCTCGGGGGACGCGCCCCTGCAGAGGAGCTCGCCCGTTCATTAGGGAAGAGAGCAAGTGACATACAGAGGGACTTAGCGGAGCTCGAGAGACTCGGTCTTGTGAAGGTAATTAAGGACGTAATTAAGAGACCGGAGCTAACCCCGGAGGGTGTGGAGGTTCTAGAGAACGGATTACCGGAGGTTAGGGTGCTCAACACGCTTGAGGCCCTGGGCGGTGAGGCATCGATCAGCGAGCTGGCAAAGGAGTCCGGCGTCATTGATAAGGAACTTAAAGCGGCACTCGGCAGGCTGAGGAGAGCCGGACTGGTCGAGATTAGTGGGGGCATTGTGAGGCTAGTTGGGAGTGACCGGTCTAGCTTCTTTGAGACCGTATCCGATGTCGTCAAAGGGCTGAAGGAGGTCGCTGAGGGAAGGTACCCGCCCAACTTCGGCGAGCTAAGGAGGAGGAGACTTGTGAAGGAGGTTGTTAGCAAGACACAGATCATTGAGGTAACCAAGGAGGGGGCATTGGCTTGGAGCGAGGGCAGGGTAATTAGGGCGAGGGTTATCACGGCACTTACCCCAGAGATAATAAGGTCGGGTGAGTGGGAGGGGGCTGAGTTCAAGGAGTTCGACCTCAGCATAGAGGTACCCACCATACACCCCGTGAGGAAGCACCCCTACGCCTACTTCCTCCAGCGTGTTAGGGAGATACTGGTCGGGATGGGGTTCGTGGAGGTTAAGGGCCCGCACATAGAGTCGGAGCTCCTCAACTTCGACGCCCTCTTCGTACCTCAGTACCACCCCGCGAGGAGGGGGACGGACGTCTACTTCGTTAAGGGGTTACCGAGGCTTGAGAGAGTGAGCCGTGAATTAGTTGAAAGGGTTAAGGAAATTCATGAGAAGGGATGGAGGTATAAGTGGTCGCCGGAAAGGGCTCTAAGACTAGTACTCAGAACCCACACAACCCCGGTATCTATCAGAACGTTGATGAAGCGGGGGGCGGGGGAGTACAGGGTGTTCTCGCTTGACAGAGTATTCAGGCCCGACACCCCTGACCCAACTCACCTCATGGAGTTCCATCAGCTCGAGGGTATAATCGTTGGGAAGAGGGTCACGTTTAGGCACCTCCTCGGGTTCTTCACTGAACTGGCTAAGGAGCTCGGGCTAGGGGAGGTGATGTTCAGGCCGGCGTACTTCCCGTTCACCGAGCCGTCTGTTGAGGGCTACATAAAGCACCCTAAGCTCGGTTGGATAGAGGTCTTCCCCGGAGGCATGTTCAGGCCGGAGGTGCTTAATGCGGCGGGGGTAAGCGGGGTGAATGTGGCGGCGTGGGGCATCGGGATTGACCGCATAGCCATGCTGGTGCTCGGGATAAACGATATCCGAGACCTCTACACCAATAACCTCACCAAGATAAGGTCCACACCATACCCCAAGGAGGTGATGAGGTAGTGCCGGTCGTTGAGGTACAGCTCTGGGACGTCGCCAGGGTCGCTAACATGGACATATCGCTGGAGGAGCTCGAGAGAGTGCTCACTGTGCTGAAGGCGGAGGTGGAGGAGGTAAGCGATGACACCCTCACCTACGAGGCCAGCCACGACAGGCCTGACCTCTACTCCGCCGAGGGCCTTGGGAGGGCCGCAGCCATCTACTTGGGGAAGAGAAGGCAAGGACGCTACGTGGTTAAGGATCCCGTCACAGAGCTAGACATATCGGCGGCCCCTAGGTACAGGCCATACGCCTTCCTGGCGATAGTTAGGGGTGTGAGGCTCGATGATGAGGCGATAAGGCAGCTATTCCAGCTTCAGGAGAAGCTACATCTCAGCCACTGCGGTGATAGGGCACTAGTCTCTATAGGGCTGTACGACCTCGACAGGCTGAAGCCCCCGTTCAGGTACGTAGCTGTTAAGGAGGCTGAGTTCGTTCCCTTAGGCTATGACAAGACGATGAGCCTGGGCGAGGTCCTTGAGAGGACAGAGAAAGGTGTTAGATATGCCGACCTAGTGAGGAAGGGTGAGTACCCGCTCCTTGTGGACTCCTCCGGCGAAGTGATGTCTTTCCCGCCCATACTGAACTCGGAGACGAACAAGGTCACTGAGGAGACTAAAAATGTTTTAATAGACGTTACCGGCACAGAGCCCTGGCTTATGCTGAAGGTGCTCAACATAGTCACTACCTCCGTGCTGGAGAGAGGTTATGGGAGAGCTACCGTCGAATCCGTTGAGATCGTGGGCGCCAAGGGAGTGCCCGAGAGAACTCCCGACCTCAGAGGCTCTGTACTGAGGGTGGAGCTAAGGGATGTTAGCGGCCTTATTGGCTGGGTGGGGAGCGCTAACGACGTCAAGGCTGTGCTGGAGAGGATGGGGTACTCGGTGGAGGGACTCTTCAAGGATGCTGTTGTTGTGTGGGCACCGCCGTGGAGAACGGATGTGTTATCCTGGGTTGATGTCGCTGAGGACATAGCCGCAGGGTACGGGTACTGGAAGCTCAGACCAGAGATCCTGCCACCCACTCACTGGGGTAGGGAGCACATACTTGAGCGAATGTCGTCGGTAGTGAGGGACGTTATGCTTGGCCTGGGGTTCAGTGAGGTCGTTAACTACATGCTCATCGATGCCAAACTCCTTAGGGGGCTGGGGTACGAGAGGTTCGTTGAGATAGAGAACCCTAAGATGGTTACGTACTCTGCGGTAAGGCCTTCGCTCCTGCCATCCATGCTCCTTACGGTAAAAGAAAACACGGGTCTCACCCCGCCGCTGAAGATGTTCGAGATAGGGGATGCTGTAAAGCTAGTGGATGGCGAGCCAATCACCTACAGGGGACTAGGTTTTGTTATAGCAAACACAAAGCTCAGCTTAACCGACGGACTCGTTATTGTGAAGGCTCTGTTCCGCTCACTCGGTGCTGAAGTATTCCTAAGACCCGGCAAGACACCGGTCACTATACATGGAAGAACAGCCTCAATAATTGTTAATGGAGAGGATGTTGGTTTAGTTGGCGAGATACATCCGAGGGTATTGAGCGCTCTCGGGATAGAGTACCCCGTCGTCGCGGGGGAGTTAATTCTTAATGATGTAGCTAGGGCTTTGGGAGTCGGTAACGTCCCGAAACTCAGTCCTAAGCCATAGGTGCCCCGATCGCCCCCTTCTCTTTCTCCGCCAGACTCACAACCTTTTTAAGTGATAGGCCCAACGCCATCGTCGATGCAAGGAAAATAGGGTATTCACCTATTATGAAGAGCGCTCTCGTCATTATGGCTAAAGCCGCGGATGTGTCGGGGCTTATTCCCAGCCACGTAGCTAAGAGAGTCTGCAGAAGCTCGTATATGCCGACACCGCCAGGGGTTATGGCAGGTAACAACCAGATTATTGTCTGGAGCGAGTCAAATATTATGACCGCCTCCCATACCGGTATCTGCACCCCGAGGATGCCCGCCGTCGCGACGCCGAATACTGCGTTAGAGAGCCTCTCCCCGAATGCCATCACTAAGGCAAGGGCTAAGTATCTCTTCGAGCTAAGGAGCCTCATAAAGACCTCTCTGTACTTACTGGAAAATCCTCTAAGATCGTGGCCGAACTTTGTGCTGACACGGACTATGAGGCCCTCTATTTTAGGGGATGCTGGTGCCAGGAGTATGGCTGTGTTCGCTGCCAGAAGCCCCAGTGCCGGAATTACGAGAACTAACCACATGAGCATTGGGGCATGAAGGATGGAGAGGGAAACAACCGTTGCCGCGGTCACGGAACCCGTGAGGAGGATCCTGTGCATCGCGACCGCAGCGTACGCTTCCTCAACGCTAGCGATCCCTAACTCCTTGAGGAAGTATATCTTAGCTACTTCAGTGATGCCTCCGACAGGCGCTATGAACTCCACAAATATGGAGGTCGATGTTATTTGTATGACTTTCATGAGCCTCATCTCCCTCGAGAGCGCGTAAAGGATGATGAAGAAGGTGATTCCATGCATAATGAGTGCTGAGGCACGGAATAAAGCAGCAAATAATGCCGCGATCGGATCACCGTGCGAAACAATATCTATGAACTCACCTATCGAACCCCGATATATAACAAGGAATATTATAGCATACGATAAAAGCCCGACAACAACAGCGATGAAGGCGTATTTCCTAATTTTACTAAGCAATATCTTCACCGTCGCCTTCATACATAAGGTCAAGGATGCTGGCTAAGAAGCGAAGTGAGCGAGTTACGTCACCATATACAAGAGCGTAGTGATTCCCTATGGGCTCCCGCACAATGATGGAAGGATCGCCGTCGACCTTTACTATAACCTGTGTCCTGCAAGTATGTCTGCTAAACTGGTCACCCTTAGCTATTCTTCCTCGAAACACTCTAACTAGCCTCTTATTATGGTCGTATCTCGCCAAAGTCACCTCCAGGCCCACGGGGAGCGTGCCCTGTACCGCGACCCCGAGCCCTGTCTCGTAGTGCGTGACGAGAGAGTAGCTTGAAGTCATGGCGAGAGGGACCGTGCAGTGCGCTAACCATATGTACTGCCCCTCAACTCTCACCACATTACCCATGAATGCCGGTTTCCCACTCAGAAGCTTGAGAATAAGCATTGTGGCTACTGCAGGAAGATCGGCTTCGCACCCTGCAACAATTCCCTCGCTGTTAAGCATAGCCAGCGGCAGGCAGGGGGTCACTCCAAGGTCCTTTATCACGTCAAAACACCTGATAGTGAGGGCCGACCACTCCTTTTCCTCAACCATCGCTGAGAGGACCGCGTATAGCTTCGAAGCTTTATCTATATCGTGGGGTTTGACAGCTATCTCGGTAGCGCCACTGATCGCCGCATCCACTTTTGCTGGCTCCACTTTTCTGAACCTGTCATAGAGCTTCTCAAGCCCCACGACCTCGAGCTTTAGCCTCAATTGTTTCTCGATCTGCTTAATGTTCTTTCCGGAGTAGACGAGCCAAGGGGATGGCTCGCCAAGGATACCTATCTTAAGATCCTTTAAGGTAGCTGCTGCAGTGGTAGCTGCTACAGCGGCCTCAGCAACGGGCCTTGCTTTGCCGAGTACCGCAATAGTGGCAGCAACACCCTCATCCCTCAGGTATGAGAGAGCTTCCAGGGCAGCGGGGTAGGAGTTCATGGCATCATGAGCTATGAGGACTGCAGAACCTGCACTCTTCGCGATATCAACTACTACTCTTTCCGAGCCGCCCGTAGCGATCAGTATTAGGGCCAGATCACCCCCTATCCCGGATCCGGGGGATGTGATTTTTCCAACGTACTTCGTGTAAAGTCCAGAGACTTCTTTGAGGAACTCTGTAGCAACTTCCTCCACGGCTCTTTCGTCGTGGATCGGTGAGGCCGCTGTGACAGCCACCACCTCAACCAAAACGGCACCCTCATGATTAGGGTATCCTCCTCTTAATTACCTAAAGCCCCCCGGCGTTACCGTATTATACGGTTTCTCTAAACTGATTTGGTGCCCGGTGCTGTGATGCTCCACAAACTAATGCACCACCCAGAAGAGGATGATCCTCTCAAGACTCTTGACTTCCTCCTTAACGGCCTGGATGCTCAGGCAAGACAAACACTCATAATAGCCCAAAACGGTTCCTTCGACCCCATCCCCGCACTGTGGAGAAGAAATTTCAAGCACTTCCTCCATCTAAGCGACCCAGTAAAAGCTATTGAGTTCGCCGGCCTCGTGAGAGACTCCGCCCTAGCTATCATAGGTAACCAGTTTAGCGCGCTCTTTAGCGGCGGGTTGGAGAACGCAGAGGTAGTCCTCATGGAGAAGCTGTTCACTGGGTCATCACCCGAGTATCTGGAGCTGCTCGAGGATACATTCCCATCGATGCTCTCCGAATCCCTCACAAAGGTTAGTGTGGACACCGCATCCATCGAGTGTGTAGCGGCATCTCTCCCGAGCCAGAGGCTAGTTCGGAGACTCTCGAGATACCTTAAGGGCAGCCCTCCCGACGCGTTCAGGTATGTTGAAGAGGTAAGGAAGCTTGGATTGGGCCCCGTGGATATGGCGGCATATACTCTGGGTAAGTGCTTGGGCGAGGGCTCAAGAAGGACGCTCTTCATCGGCCTGAGTGAGTGGGGTCTCCTAATATCTCTTCCGAGGTGGTCAATGTGAGGGTAGCGGTTGTAGGTGTCGGGATGACGAAAGTTGGGCGACTGGTTGATAAGAGTATCCGTGACCTCGCTGCTGAGGCCGGGCTAAAGGCGATTGAGGAGACGGGGTGGGAGCCGCCGGAGGCTATCGTCGTCGGCAACATGCTGTCCTCTCTGTCGGAGCAGGAAAACCTCGGGGCCCTAATAGCGGACTACCTCGGGTACAGGGGTGTGCCAGCGTTCAAGGTAGAGGCTGCTTGCGGCTCCGGCGGTGCTGCCATCGCTGTGGGCTACTCGCTTGTCAGGGCCGGGATAAGAAGAGTTCTTGTGATCGGTGTTGAGAAGCTCACGGAGGCCCCGACCCCCGTGACTACTAGGAGGCTTGCGTGGGCGTCCGACGCTGACTACGAGCTCGTTCACGGCCCGAGCTTCGCGGGGCTCAATGCCCTGCTCATGAGGCACTACATGAGTAAGCACGGCGTGAGTAGGGAGGAGATGGGTTCATGGGCTGTGCTGATGCACGAGAACGGGTATAGGAACCCGTACGCACACATAAGGAAGAAGGTCGACCTCCAGACAGTGATTAATTCGCCAGTGATCGCTGACCCGATTAGGCTCTTTGATGCCTGCCCCATAAGCGACGGCGCCGCCGCCGTGTACCTCGCCGCCGAGGATGAGGTGAGGAGGCTCAGCGACACGCCAGTGTGGGTGGCGGCGGTAGCAAACGCCACGGACGCTGTGGACGTTCTCTCGAGGAAGTACCTTGACAGGCTGGAGGCGGCCATCATGTCTGCGAGGGAGGCCTACAGGCTCGCTGGCGTAGGGCCAGGGGACGTAGATGTCGCTGAAGTACACGATGCCTACAGCATAACAGGTGTACTGGGCGTGGAAGCGATGGGCTTCGCCGAGATAGGTAAGGCGGCAAAGCTCGTGCACGAGGGGAGGTTCGCGCCGGGTGACAAGCCGACGATCAACCCGTCAGGTGGGCTGAAGTCCAGAGGCCACCCCGTCGGAGCAACCGGCGTGTACCAGGTGGTCGAGGTGGTCATGCAGCTGAGGGGTGACTTCCCCGGCATTAAGGTAGCTGCCGAGGTGGGGGCGGCTCAGAATGTTGGCGGGGTCGGATCTAATGTCACAACAACCATTCTTAGGAGGTGATGATGCATGACGTCGGTTCAGAGGCTCTGGAGGAGGGCCCGCGAGTACCTGGGCCTCAAGGCCCTTAAGTGCCGTAGGTGCGGGGAGGTCATATACCCGCCTAAGAGGGCGTGCCCGTACTGCGGCTCCAGGGACCTTGAGGAGGTTGCCCTACCGAGGAGGGGGAAAGTGATCACCTACACCGTGATCAACGTGCCCATCGAGGGCTTCCCGAAGCCCACAGTCATCGCGGTAGCTGACCTGGGAGGAGCTAAGGTGATGGCACAGGTCGTTGAGGGTGCTGAGGAGCTGGTGGAGGGTGCCGAGGTTGAGGTCGTGCTCGGTAAGGTCGGCAGAACCGTGGAGGGGCTGGAGTACTACATGCCAGCCCTCAGGGTGGTGTCAGACAAAAGCCCTGATGAGGGCGACACCGACTAGACCGACCACGCTCACAAGCACGTTGTCATCTATGGGGCCGAACTCGAAGTGCTCTATTATGGATGCGGCGGCAGCGATGGGGACACCCCAAGCGCCTATTAGAGCGTAGGCGACTGGGGCGCTGACGGCGAACATGGCTATGTTTCCCACCCACGACTTCGTCCTCCTCCTGAAGAGGAGATTCCTGGTGAACCCCGTGGCGGCGTCCCCGAACGCCATGAAGGCTATCGGCACCAGAGCGTATACGGGGTCGCCGAGGAGTACCCAGGCCACCGTGACGGAGACTCCCCACATAATGCAGAAGTTCACCTCGTACATGTTGTCCGGGACCTGGAACCACTCCATGAGCTTTCCTGTTCTGTGCGGTATGTACGTTGCGACGGCAAGAATAGCCGCCATGACGGCCGGGACGATTGGTGAGGTAAAGAACCTGGGTACGAGGAGAGCGATGGCACCGCCGGCAAGTACGTGAATGATTTTCCTGTTATAGTAGACTGCTACGTTGTGGGGGAAGTCTTTCGACCTCATGATGCGGTAGGTGAGTTTCGTGAGGTAGACGATGCCGAAAGCGTAGGAGAGGAGGACCACGCCTATCACGGCCTCCTTAGTCAGGGCCGCGATGTCCGGCATAAGCAAGTAAGGCACCGATAACTCTTCCGGGGATCGGGTTATTGAGTTCTGTGTCAGGTTTTTCATTGGCAGGGTGAATAATACCTTAGGTGACCTTTTGAGGGACGATCTGAGAGGAAGGCTCTCCCGCATTGTCTCGGAACTCGAGGAGATAGCACTTGATGAGGCAAGCGAGGTACACGCGTATAGGGAGATCTATGAAGTCCTGGAGGATGAGGAGGCGAGGGAGAAGATCTTCACAATACTCTTCGACTCAATACTTCATAGGGAAATAGCCTGGGCCGTTATTAGGGCCCTCAAGTGCGTGTCTTACCTACTAAACAAGCCAGCGCCCACGAAGAAGGACAACGTTAAAGAACTCCTCGCGGAGGCCTCCAGTCTCGAGGATATCGCCGCGGCGAGATATCAGGACCTCGCCGACCTAGCCCCGCCGGGTACGACCCTGAGCCGGCTCCTCAGGCTCTTATCAGAGGAGGAGAGGAAGCACTCTGCCCTGGCGCTCGCCGTCTCGAAGAAGCTTGGGGGCAGTGGCTGAGTTTCTTCGGCGTATGGGGCGGTGACAGAGAATATTATCTAGGCCTCGAAACCATGAGGGTGCGGTAGATGATACCAGACGAACTGTTCTCACCCAGGTCTGTGGCGGTCGTCGGCGCGTCGGAGCGGGAGGGCTCGGTTGGTAGGGCGATAATGGTGAACCTTCTTGAGAGGTTCAAGGGGACGATATACCCTGTGAACATTAAGAGGAGGACTGTGCTGGGCCTGAGAGCCTACCCGAGGCTTAGCGAGCTCCCCGAGGCACCCGACCTCGTGGTTGTCGCTGTCCCAGCGAAGTTTGTGCCAGGGGTCATTAGGGAAGCTGGTGAGGTGGGGGCGAAGGCCGCCATAGTGATAAGCGCCGGCTTTAAGGAGGTGGGGCCCGAGGGCGCCAGACTCGAGGAGGAGCTCGTTAGGGCCGCGAGGGAGACAGGGCTGAGGGTTCTCGGCCCCAACTGCCTGGGAGTGTACGATGCCCACACAGGCCTCGACACGATCTTCAACCCGAGCGATAGGCAGGGGAAGCCCGGCCCCGGGAACGTGGCGTTCATTTCTCAGTCAGGCGCTCTTGGGGCGGCCATACTCGATTGGCTGCATGAGTCCGGGATCGGGATGAGCAAGTTCATCAGCTACGGAAACGCGGCCGACATAAAGGAGTGGGAGCTCATAGAGTACCTATCCCACGATCCGAAGACGGGGGTCATAGGCGCCTACATTGAGGGGGTGGAGGATGGGAGAGCGTTCATGAGGGCCGTCAAGGAGGCCGTCAAGGCTGGGAAGCCCGTGGTGGTTCTGAAGGCAGGGAAGTCGGAGAGGGGGGCTAGGGCTGTATCCTCCCACACCGGCTCCCTGGCCGGCTCATACCGGGTCTATGAGGCCGCCCTCAAGCAGGCCGGCGCCATAGTAGTTAATGAGCTCAATGACCTCGTTGTGGCCCTGAAGACGCTTTCATGGCTCCCCGTAGCGAGGGGCGACAGGATAGGGATAGTGACTAACGGCGGCGGTGCCGGAGTGCTTGCCACTGACGCCATAGAGCTCGGCGGGCTGAGGATGGCGGACCTATCGAGCGATACGATAGGCTACCTGAGGAAGAGGCTCCCGCCAGCGGCGGCCGTCGGCAACCCCGTTGATGTGCTGGGGGACGCGCCGCCGGAGAGGTATGAGGTCGCCGTTGACGCGGTCATGGCTGACCCGGGTGTTGACGCCGTTCTGGTGATAGGCATAATGCAGTCCCCTGCCTTCAGGCCGAGGGAGACTATGGAGGCTGTGAGGTCTGCGGTGAGGAAGTATGGGAAGCCCGTCGTGTTCGTCGGGCCCGGTGGTGAGTACACGACGAATAACTTGAGGATGATCGAGAGAGAGGCCAGGGTCCCCGCGTTCAAGACCCCCGAGGAGGGTGTGAGGGCGCTGGGTTACCTCGTTACTTGGGGGCGGGTGCTGAGAGCCCATGGCGTGGGTGGGGAGAGGTAAGCAGGACGTTGCCGAGGTCGTGTATGACGAGGGTAGGTGGGGCCTCCTTTGGAGGCTGAGGGAAAGGGCTGCTAAGGTGATGAGAGCGCTGGCCGAGTGCAGCATCCCCTCAATAACCCATGGATCGATAGCGAGGGGCGATGTGAAGCCTGGGAGCGACGTTGACGTGGTGGTCCCGTTCCCAGTCGCTCCGTCTAGACTTGTTTCGTGCCTCGAGCTTAAGGGGTTCCGCATCTATAGGGCGTGCGTCGTTCAGGCAACGCCGGCGCACACACCTAAGGTCTACTATGACCTCGACTATGGAGGGAAGACCGTTGTTTCGCACCCACTGAGGGAGCTAAACCCTAGGGAGAGGGAGTTTTACAGGTTCGGCGGTGAGGTTGACCTCGAGGCTCTCATGAAGGGTGTTAGGGTTCCGGGTGTGAGTAAGGAGCTCAAGCTCATCGTCCCCACTGAGTACGGGCACTTAGAGTACCCCGTGGTAGGTAATGAGCACTACGTGGCCTCGGTTGTTGGTGTGAGCCCGGAGACAGTTATGGAGAGGGTCAAGATACTGAGGAGGAGGGCTGAGATAGGGAGGACCGGTGTCTTTCTCGAGGAGTGTGTTGGGCCCGAAGAAACCGTTGAGGGCCTGATAGCGAGGCTAGTTAAGTCTGGAAGGCTTAGGCTTAGCCTTTAGAGCGCCTCTTCCTCGCTGCCGATACCTTAACAAACCTGACCCTCGCCACCCCGTTCTTCACACTTACATCGACGGGCCTAGGTATAACCGGCTGCTCGGTGAATATCGTCTTTGTTACCCTTGAACCCCTGTACTTGAACTCGAGCTCGACGTGTGTGAGGCCTGAGTAGACGACCCTCAGGTCCTCTGCCTTCGACCCGGGTGCCTCGAGGTAGACGACGAGTTCGTCGCCGAGATCCTCTACCTCAGCCGCTGGCTCGGCCTCGTCGTAGTCCTCATAAACGACTGGAGCATCTATTACCTCACCAGCGGACGCCATATCGTATACACTGTCACCCTGCCAACCGGGCACGGCTATCTCGTCATCCGGCCACTCGTCCCCAGGGTCTCTGCCCTTCCTCCTGCTCCTCCTCATACACTCACACACTATTGTTTTGGGTACCGACTCTATAAATGTTGTAACTTTCACCGACCTCCCCGTCTCTCCATAAAAAATCGTGGAGAGAACGAACCCTTTAAATAGGTTATTTATGTAGGACCCTAGCAAATTAACGTCGCCGACTCACGCTTAATTGTTTGGGGCGTCATCATAGTGCGGTGGTTGGGTGATGGTAACCAAGGTCACGGAGGCCCTCATGAAAGCCGTGGATGAGGCCCTAAACTACCTTAGGAGCGGGTCGGTGAACAAGGAGGTCGTGGGCAGGGGCGCTTTCGGTGATGTGAGCAAGGGTTTTGATGTTGAGTCGGAGCAAATTATCGCTGAAGGGGTTGCTAGGCACCTGGGTAGGGCAGTACTATTCGTTGGTGAGGAACTCGGTGTGAGGGTCGTTGGCGAGGGTGAGCCAGAGTGGGTCGTTATCGCTGATCCCGTCGATGGCAGCACGAACTACGATGTGGGTATACCGTGGGCGTCGGTGGCCGTAGCTGCTGCCCCGTATAGGGAGGGCGTTACTGTGGGCGAAGTGTCGTCTGCCGTCGTCGCCGAGGTGTTCAGGGATGTGAGGTATGTCCTCGACTCCGGCGCTGTCACAGTTAATGGTTCCCCTCCCCGGCGGAGGTCACCGCCTAAGGCAATGCTCCTCGGTTACTTCGAGGTGCCTGAGGCCTACAAGCCAGTGCCAGCTTACTGGAAGATAAGGGGTAAGAGGGCCGCCTTGAGGTCCCTGGGCTCTGCCGCGCTGGACATAGTCTACGTGGGGCTGGGGCGTGCGGAGGGCTTCATAGACGCCCGTGCAAAGCTGAGGAACGTTGACATAGCGGCTTCCGTGGCCATAGCCTCAACCCTAGGGAGTGTTGCGCTTGCATGTGATGGGTCACCTGTGTCTGGCGTGAGGATAGACACCCTCGTTAGAGTGCCTTGCATAGTTGTTGGCTACGATGGGGAGAGGGCTGAGGCACTGCTGAGGGCCGTGCACGAGTCTCTGCATAATTAGGGCTGAGAACTCATCATTAATTAAGAATTGTAAATAGCGTTATTGCGTGCCGACACATAAGCTGTCGGTGGTGACGCAACTGCTTTCAGTGCTTGCCTATTACCTTATCGAAATCCTTCAAGTCCCAGATCAAGCCCTCCTTAACCTCAGCCTCCTTACATATTACGCCATAGTATATCTCGTAATCTCTAAGGCCCATTGAGGCAGAAACGTGCTCTAGTTTTGCCTTAATATGCGAGATGTCCCTCTTAGTTAGTCTGCTCCACTTAACCTCCACGAGCAATGCCTTCCTTTTCCTCCGGTTTAGGGCCGCTATGTCTACCTCCAGGTTTTTGTGCCACCACCTCCCAATCTTTGTCAGCCTGAAGGGTAACTCGCCGCGCTTGCTTAGCTCGATGAGCAACTGCCTTCCTACCACCTCGAAGATTCGGCCGAGGTAGTTGGGGTAGTCCTCCCTCACCTCACTAACATCGAATACACCCTCCTCTATCGCCGAGAGGTTTGGGTATATGTAACGGAACCAGAAGGACGTGAAGTTATCAGCTATGTAGTACCTCCCTTTTCTAGATCTCGGACCCTCGGTAACCGGAACCTCCCTAACAACGAAGCCTGTCTCAATTAGATTCCTTAGGTAGGGCGTGATGTCAGAGTGCCTCATTCTCAAGTACTCTCTGATCTCTTTGGGTGTGTTCTTGCCCAGAGCAATTGCTTCAAGTATTTTCTTGTAAGTAGAGACATCGCTGAACTCGTACTTCATCAGAAAGTCTACCTCATCTTTTAAGAACGTGTCAGGCTTCCTTAGTTCCCTCTCCAGCCATTCCCAGAAAGGTGGCCTGACCTTCTCAATATAGTAGGGCACGCCACCAGTCAGTCCATATATCTCAACTAACTCCTCCCAATTTGTGCGGGGAAAGAACTCCTTGAGGTAGTGGAACTTCAGCGGCCCTAACCTGATTGAGGCTGTCCTCCTCCCGTATAGCGGGGATCTATAGCTCAGTACCCTACTACTCATCAATGACACGGAGGAACCTAACAGAATTAGCTTTGTTCTAGTATTCTTTAAAAGTGTGTCAACAACACGCTGGAACACGGAAATAATGCGCGGATTCTCCTTAATGAGGTTAGGGAACTCATCAATGACCACGATCCTGTTTATCAGAAAGTTAAAATAGGGCTCCCAATCCTCCATAGAGTACCTCAGCTCGGGAACAACCCTGGAAGCCACTCTCTTGAAGTGTCTTAGATTATCTCCCTCGACAGCTAAGTAGTACACATACTCAAAATCCCTAATGGCTTCTAACACGAGCCTTGTCTTACCGATCCGTCTCCTCCCATAGATTACCACTAACTCAAATCTATCGCTTCGTAGCCTGTCTCTTAGTGCCTTGAGCTCCTCATCCCTGTCGACGAACTTTATCATGATAATCATCATTATCATAATCGTAATTATCAAATAAAAACGAGACCACTATTGGCAACACAAACCTGCACACCCTGATTATGGCGTAAAAAGCTCTGTTCATGTCGTTTGGAAAAAGAGCTTCTCCACACCCTCCGCTAGAAGCGTCTTCGGCTCCGCCTCACGTACTATCCTCCCGCTCACGAGGACGTAGGCCCTGTCAGCTACCTCCAGAGCCTTGTGGACGTTCTGCTCCACAACAAGTATCGTCACGCCTTTCTCCCTGATCTCGGCTATCTTCTTCATCAGTATGGACGCTGCCTTAGGAGCTAAGCCCGTCGTTGGCTCGTCAAGGAGGAGTATCTTCGGCCTGGACATCAGGGCCCTAGCAACGGCAAGCATCTGCCTCTCGCCTCCGGATAGTGTCCTTGCCTTCTGGTTCTTCCTTCTCGCTATCTCTGGGAAGAGCTGGAACACCTCCTCAATATCCCTCTCAACGTCAGGGTCGCTCCCCCTAAGGTAGGCCCCCATCTGGAGGTTCTCTAGGACCGTCATATTAGGGAAGACGTTGTTGAGCTGCGGTGCGTACCCTAGCCCTAACCTCACTATTTTGTACGGTTTTAGCCCGACAATGCTCTGCCCCCGGAACCTTATCTCTCCTGCATGGATTGTTGCGAGGCCGAAGATCGTGTTGAGCAACGTCGTCTTACCTGCACCATTCGGACCCAGAACGGCAACTATCTCCCCCTCACTCACAACCAAGTCTATTCCGTGAAGTATCTCCATTTTTCCGTAACCAGACCGGAGCTCACTGATCTCGAGGATCTTACCTTCCATCATCTTAACCACCCAGGTAGGCCTCGATCACGGCTTTGTTTTGAACTACTTCGTCGGGCTTGCCCTCAGCTAAGAGTTTCCCGTTGTGGAGGACATATACGTAGTCGACGAACTCCATCAGTACTTCCAGCCTGTGCTCGATTATGAAGAACGTGAGGCCTTCCTCATCCCTCAACCTCTTTACGAATGAGAACATCTCCTTAGCCATATCGTAGGCGACTCCCGCAGCAGGTTCATCAAGAAGATAAAGCTTGGCGTTCGTCATAAGCCCCCTTATGGTCTCTAGGAGCTTTATGTGCGCCGCCGATAACTCACTCACATTAGCGTGTATGTACCTGCCTAAGCCGAACCTCCTAAGTAGCTTTACTGCTTTCTTGGCCAGTTCCTTTTCCTGCTTCTCCCACCTGCTCCTTAATACCGCGTATAGGGGCTTCTCGCCTATCTGGTTGGGAGGTGTAAGCAGTACGTTCTCCAATACTGTCAGCGACGGGAACAGCCTCGGTATCTGGAACGTCCTGACAATCCCCTTCAGGTAGACCTCGTTCGGGTTGAGTCCGTCTATGCGCTCACCCTCGAACCACACTTCACCCCTAGTCGGTACGTAGAATCCCGTGATTACGTTGAATAGTGTCGTCTTTCCGGAACCGTTAGGCCCTATTAACCCTATTAGCCCACCTTTCTGAACTGAGAGAGTAACACCGTCAAGGGCCCTAACTCCGCCGAAGTACTTCGCCACATCCTTTACCTCAAGTATCGGCTCAGCCACCCTCACTCACCTCCTTAACTGCTTCCCAGGCAGGTGTCTTGATAGGTTTAGCTGGTCTAATCCCTTCAGGCCTGAATAAGAGCACGAGAACGATCACTATACCTACTATCATCCATCTGAGGTAGTTGGGCGGTATGATCAGGCTCGGACCCATCATACCCGCGGCGAAGGTCAACACCCTATCAACCAGCGTGAACACTGCAGCACCCAATAACGCACCTAAGTTATTGCCCATCCCACCCAATATCACCATCGCCCAGACATAGAACGTCAGTATCGGAACGAACGTGTCTGGCTGAACTGAGCCCTGATAGAATGTCCAGAGCACACCAGCCACACCAGCCATCCCCGAGGCTATGAAGAACACTGTCGCCTTAACCCTAGGCACGTGCTTTCCAAGGCAGAGCGCTGCCACCTCATCATCCTTTATAGCCCTAAGCGTCCTCCCGAGGGGCGAGTTCACGAAGCGCTCGGCGTAGATGTATATTGCCAGGAGAAGAGCAAGTGATACGAGAGCGAACAGCCCTTGAGATAGCTGTGGGTTACCTATCCATATGAACGGGTTATTCAGCCCGAAGAGGCCCTTAGTGCTCCCCAGGGGTTCGTAGTTCCTCATAAACACCCTGAACATCTCTCCGAATGCCAGCACCGTGATACCTAGGAATGCCGGCCCTACCCTGAGTGTCGGATACGTTATGAAATATCCTACTACACCAGCCACTATGAATGCGAGTACGAGCGACAACACAAACAAACCAACATACGCAGCAGGGTGCGTGTATATCGCTCCAGTACCCGGCGTGCTTAATGCCTGCACTGCCTCAATGGAGTACAGCGGGACACTCTTTCCGACAAGTGAGAGCATCACCGACATCGTGAGAGCGGCGCTGAGGTACGCTCCGATAGCGTAGAACGCGACTTTGCCGAAGTTAGCCATGCCTGTGTAGCCGATTTCTAGGTTAAGCGATATCGATAATATTCCATATATTGCAAATATGGGAAGCCAAGAGATAATGAAGTTTATGAGGAACTCCATGACGCCTCACCTCCTTGCTCTGGGCCTTATCCTAAACCTATATGGAAGTCCGCCGCCAGCGCCAAGGGGCGGCCATACCAGGATGACGATGAGTAGGACTGAGAACACTAGGAATGGCCTGAAGCTCAGCGGCAGGCCGAACGTGTCGTGTAATACTGCTATTACTATGTTCTCGGTTCCGGAGACTATGAAGGCACCGAGAGCTGTCTTGGTTAGTGAGTAAAGGCCTCCAATGACAGCTATTGAGAATACCTGTAGAATTATTTGGTCGCCAATCTCAGGAGTTACTGTTGTCTGGAAGAGTGCCCAGAGCACACCGCCTACGGCTGCTGTTCCTCCGGCTAAGAACCACATGAAGTTGAGAACTCTCCCTCGAGGTATGCCCGAGATCTCCGCCAGTGTCTGGTTGTCTGCTATCGCCCTTATTGCCTTACCTATCCTTGTCTTCATAAGAATAAGGTAGAGGGCTAGGGTAACCACCACTGATGTTACGACTGTATCAATCAGGTAACCATCGATCGTTACGGCGCCGAGCGTTACGCTGGGGAACCCCTCTGTGCGGACAAGCACTGAGAGGGTGTTAGTTCTCAGTATTATGAAGAGTTTATCCAGGACAGCATAGATAAGGTACTTGTAGAATATCCATAGACCCAAGGACGCGACCATAATGATGAGCACATCACTACCTCTCCGCCAAAGCGGCTCGAAGACAGCAACGTTATCTAGCACAGCTAGAGCACCGCCCAAAAGGAAAGCTATCCCCAAAGCGATCCAGACATTGGTCAGACCAATGAGCCCCAATAAAGCCACGGTATAAGCGCCGAGGGTGATGAAGATTATGTGGACGAAATTAATGACTTGAGTAACTCTGTAGCTGAGGGTCAGCGGTAGAGCTATCACCATATATGCCAGGCCCATCTGCACCGTGTTTAGTACTTCTGACACTCCTACCATTTGACACCACCTGGCTCATCCTACGTGATGTGGTGTACGAGGGTGGGGTTTGATTTATTTAATAATGAGTCGGTAAAAATAGTTACTATTTATTCCGGCCTATCACGGGCTTTCCGTGAAGGTTAGGGTCCCGCCGGAGTAGGTGCCGATGTCGACGTACTTGTACTCGCCGCCCACTTGCTTTATCGTCCAGATAGAATAATCCTGGAATGCTCTGTCACCGTTTTTATCGAGGATACACCAGCCACTGGCGCCATAGTAGTGCTTAGCAACCTCTGGGAGCGCGTTCTTTATGGCCTCACCGTCGTACGTGCCTGCCCTGACAATGGCCCAGCCGGCTAGGAAGACTGCGTCATAGAGCTTCTCAGAGAAGACCGGTGGATCGGTGCCTGTCAAGTTCTCGAATTTCTTCTTGAACTCCTCGTATAGCGGGTTCGATATGAAGACTGGCCTAGTTCCTAAGAAGTTGATGCTGTCTAGCCACTCAGCTAATGATGGTTGCAGGAGTTCTGAGGCACCGTGTATACCCTCACCGCTGAACCACCTAACCTTAGACAGTACCGGGTCGTCCTTTGCGTGCGAGAGTATGTTGGCACCGTCGGTGTCGAAGGAGATTAGGACAACTGCCTCAGCTCCCTCACTCTGCACTTTGGATGAGAGTGAGGCGACCTCGGAGGCGAAGTCTGCCAGGTTGCTTGCGTACGAGAGTAGGATTGCCTGCCCGCCGAGGGCCTCGAACTCCTTCTTGAAGAAGTCAGCGAACGCCGTGCCGTACTCATCGTCTCTGTAGAATACCACGACCTTCTTTATACCTTCATGATTAACCAGGGCTGCCAGAGCCTTAGCTTGCAGTGCGTCGCTACCAGTATTCCTGAATATATAATCGTTCGGGATAGCTAAGGTCGGCGCTGTAGAGGAGGGAGAGATTATGACGATGTGATTAGAGTCGGCGAAAGACTTAACCGCCTTAACCTGGGAGCTCGCTGCAGGCCCTATAACTACTTTGATCCCTTGCTGAGCAAATGTCTGAACGTTCTGAAGCGCCTTTTCCTCAGTAGTGCCATCATCAAGCACAACCGCCTCGAACCTGTACGGGAGGTGATAGGACGCCATCATCTTGTTTAGATCATCAACAGCCATGTAAGCTACCTTTTCCCAGAGCTTACCTATCGATGACAGCTGCCCTGACAGCGGGAGTGTGAAACCTATCTTGTAAGTCACAGTCTGCTGTTCCTGCGGCCCTGCTGTCTCCGTACCTCCTGAAGGGGTTGTCGCGCCACCCCCTCCGGTGAAGGCTGTCGCTCCGTACCCGATTGCGGCCCCGATGATCAGGCCGAGGATTAGTAACCCTATTGCTTTGGTGTCGAGCGCCATTGTACATCACCTTATGGGTCTTGATATATTTGCCTAGAAGCATCATTATATAAGTTTCATTAACTAGCGCAGGTTAAATGTTCGCCATTAGGTAGTTGAAAGAGATTAAGAGGGCAACATTTCTAGGAAAACATTATTGGTTAAAAAATGTTTATTTTACGTGACTATGCCGGTCAAACCTCACGTACAATCTCCTAAATAAAATTCGCCTAGATAGGTTACATAATGGAAAATGCTAATGTCCTTTCTCAGCCGCAAGCCTCTCTTTGAAGTAGTTCCGCAACCCTTCATCCCCTAATCTTCTAAATTCGTCTGCAAGGATTTCCCTTTCCTCAGGGTGCTTTATGAAATAATAGACCGAATAAGAACAAATTGGCACTATTTTTAAGCCCTTCTTCTTCGCATCCTCAACCGCCTTCTTTACCAAAGCCTTCGCTACACCCTTACCCCTATGTTGAGGAGGGGTGTATGTCTCCACTAGCTCCATGACCCCTCTCTCCGGGTCTTCCCTTATAGCGAGATACGCTTTAGATCCGTCCTCGAATCTGACGAGGTAAACGCTACCCCTTCTCTCCACAACGATCTCCCTGCTCATTTCGCTGTCCCTTACTCCTTTAACGGGGTTAAATAAAAGGGTACAGTACCTAGGTCAACTTAACAATGTCGCCGTTGTCGGGGACGATTGTCTCAATACCCAACACCTCGCTTATTCTCTGAGCAAGCACTTCCCTAACATCTACGTCAGAATGTACTATAATCACCTTCTTTAGTCCTCCTACACTCCTGGCGATATGCAGCAGACCATCTGCCCCTGCGTGTGAACTGAAGTCGAACCACTGTACCCTAGCCCTTACTAGGCCTAAGTCAAGGAACCTACCAGTCTCTATCAACTCACGTCCTGGAGAGGTCTCTGCCTGGTAGGAAACCAGAAACACAGCATTGGTTGGGTCATCCATCCACTTTTTGAGATAGTACTGAGCAGGCCCTCCCTTCAACATGCCTGCTGTGGCGACCACCACGTTCTCACTTCCCTTACTTATTCTTCTTCTGTCACTGGATGACCTCACCATCCTGAACTCTCTCACAGCACTTGCTAGTAGGTCATACCTGTTAAGGTACTCAGGGTATGAAAGAATTATGCCGTTTATGACCCTAGTCATCCCGTCGAACCAGACGTGCGCCCAGTCAAGTTTTTCGTAGAGTAAAGCAAGTATTTCCTGTGATCTTCCCAAACTGAATGCGGGTATAAGGACGTTGCCACCGCCTTCGATCACCTCCTCGACAGCTTTCACGAACTCCTCCTCGATCTCTTTCCTGTCCGGGTGTGTGCTGGCGCCGTAGGTTCCCTCCGTTATGAGGTAGTCTGCTTTGAGGCCACCCAGGTCGGGGGCAGTAACTAACCTAGTATCTATGGTGTTCACGTCACCTGTGTAGAGTATTCTAGTGCCGCCGACATCGACCAGCGTCATAGCTGAGCCCGGTATGTGCCCAGCGTTGAGCAACCTCACCTTGAAGTCGCCCAGCATCACCTCCTTCCCGTAGTCCACCGCTATTGTGTTCTCTATCATAGCGCGGACGTCGGAGAGCTCGTATGGTGCATAGTACCCACTTATGTGGAGGAAGTCCTTCAGCATCACCCTAATGAGGTCCCTCGTCACCCTTGTCATCACGGCGGGGACCCTGTAGGTCGTATAGAGGAAAGGAGCGGCGGCGGTGTGGTCTAGGTGGGCGTGTGACAGCACTATGCCGTCCAGATCGGTTGGACGCACGTGTAGGGGGAACTGGGGCCTGTCTTCCTCGTCGAAATTCACGCCGTAATCAAGGAGGAGGCCCCTGCCGCGGTACCTGATAAGGAGCGCGGCGCGCCCTACCTCTCCGCCGCTTCCTAGTACCTCCAGCTTTATTCCGTTTTCCTGCATCTTCCGCACCTAGGCATTCAGGTGCTGGAGAGCTAATAACATTCCCACGCCTCTTCCTAGAGCGAAAGAAACGTTTATACATATCAAGTAGCTCATTATCTATTGGTGTAAATTTTGGCGAAGTCCCACGTCATCGTGGCCCGCTCCCCCGCCAAGTTCGAAGACGTTGTCAACGGGCTCCGCCAGATAGGCGAGGCATCATCCGTCCACGTGGAGTACTTCACTGGGCCTAAGAGGGCAGCCATCTTCATTGGGGAGAAGCTGTTCTTACGAACAAGCTCTTGGGCATCGTCGGTGACGATAGTGAAGGAGACCGACTCCGGGGTCATCGTAAGGGTCATAGCCACGGCAGGCGGAGGCGGGCTCCTCAACATCGGCTACGGCGCCAACAAGTCATACGCCAGGAACATCATAAAGAACCTGAAGAAGTTCGTGCCGATAGAGGTGGTTAAGGAGGTAGACGAGTACAACCTCAGCAAATGGGGCCAGGTCTTCCTGCCAGGTGAGGTCTGAGGGATCAACAGTTTTAGTTGAGTCCTCGAACATCTTTTTGGGTTCCTAAATGAGTGGTGACGAGGTATTCGTGACTCCGATAATCAAGGAAATTCTCGAGAAATACCGCGTCATCTGGGCCATAGGGCACGCCTCGGCGCTGATGGGCTGGGACCTCGAGGTCTACATGCCTCCAGCAGGTGTTAAGGAGAGGAGCGCTGCCTCAGCTGAGCTAGGCGTGCTTAGCCAGAAGCTCCTCCTGGACCCAGAGTTCGTGTCCCTTGTTGAGAAGGCATCCGAGGCCGAGCTGGCGAACGACTACGAGAGGGGCCTGGTGAGGGTGTTGAAGAGGGAGATCGATAAAATGAGAAAGATACCGCCGGAGGTCCTCCGTGAGTTCATCAAGACGACGGGCGAGGCCCAGGTTGTTTGGAGGGAGGCGAAGCAGAAGAGCGACTTTAGCTTGTTCAAGCCCTACCTCGAAAAGATCGTTGATCTCGAGAGGAAGATAGCTGAGTATCTCGGATACGAGGAACACCCGTATGATGCTCTCTTAGATATTTATGAGGAGGGTGTGAGGGTAAGGGATCTTGACCCCCTCTTCGACAAGCTTGAGTCAGAGTTGAGGAAGGTCATTGAGAAGGTGCTGTCGGAGGGGCGCTATCCTCAGTGGCACCCACTAGAGGACCTAGCATACAGGAAAGATGACCTGAAAGAGCTTAATCTAGCGACACTCAGGTTACTCGGGTACCCTCTCGGCGAGAGGGCGAGATTGGATGAGTCAGCTCACCCATTCACTCAGTCCATCGGAATAAATGATGTGAGGATAACTACGAGGTACGAAGGAAAGGACTTCAAACGTTCCTACTTAGCGGTTATTCACGAGTTCGGTCACGCGCTTTACGAGCTTCAGATAGACGAGAGACTAGCCATGACCCCACTTGCCAGCGGAGTAAGCCTCGGAATACACGAAAGCCAGTCAAGGTTCTGGGAGAACATCATCGGGAGGAGCAAGGCATTCGTTACCACAGTCTACCCCCTGATCGAGAAGTATCTCCCGTTCGTGAGTGGGTACGGGCCTGAGGAGGTGTTCCTCTACTTCAACGTGGTCAGACCGAGCCTGATACGTGTTGAGGCGGATGAAGTAACTTACAATATGCACATAGTGCTAAGGTATAGGCTAGAGAAATCCCTCATTGAGGGGAGTATGGAGGTATCGGATCTCCCTAGTGCGTGGAACGACCTAATGGAAAAGCTCCTCGGTATAAGGCCCAAGAATGATGCTGAAGGAGTACTGCAGGACATCCACTGGAGCATGGGGAGCATAGGGTACTTCCCGACCTACACCCTGGGTACTATCGCTGCCGCACAGATAGCTGAAGCGATCGAGAAAGAACTGGGTAGCTTAGATGAGGTAATCAGAGCGAAGGAGTTCGGCAGGATAAGGACGTGGCTTCGGGAGAAGATACACAGGTGGGGCGCAACATATCCACCTAAGGATCTTCTACGAAAAGCCATCGGATCGGAGTATAGTGCCGAGCCTTTCATAAAGTATATCCGGAGCAAATACCTATAGCAAGATTTTTTCCTATACCACAGCCCTTACGGGATGAGATCAAGGAAGTAGTCCTTCAGCATCTCCTCAACAACATGGGTTATTCTATAAGCCTTAACCTCCATACCAGCGGTCCTTCCCGTTTCAAGGCTTTCCTTTAACATCAAGGCCATATATGTGTAGATCGAGATCCTCTCGTCCCCTAGATACCTAAGCAAGTATCTGGCACCTTTCTCCATGTTTTCCCTAACGATCTGCTCAACATTATTAACTATCCACATAACATCCTTCACCTCCTCGACTTTCAATTTAGTCTTCCTCTCCAACCGCTTCATCTTCTCTTCAGCAACGAACCTTATGATCAGCATCTCCAGCAGTATCTGCCAGAGCTCAACTGCCTTCTCTACTGCGTCTTCTATGAAGCCATCCTCTATGTCGGCCCTCACTTCATCGATAAGATCCATCGCCCTCCCGGCTTTGTTTACTAGCTTGTTCTCGATTAGCCACTTAAGCTCCTCGAGCGCTTTCTTTACCTCTTCCTTCAACTTAATCCCTCCAGGTACACGATACTGCCTATGTAGATAGTGCGAAAGCAGAAAAGAAGTTAACTCGGGAAATACCCTAGTTCCTGTCATTACATAATTGTGCAGGCCGATATCAGATATAGATAATGGCATCGGACGAGAGAAGTACGCAGTGATGATAATGCAAGAAAAAGAAATAATTATGCCCCGATTTCTTCAGAGCCAACCCCTTAGCTTCATAGCCGTGTAAACTCTCTCCACGGCAAGGACGAAGGCCGCGTCCCTCATCGTTACTATGAAGTCCTTCTCCGACTTCAGCTTCTCCCACCTGTCAGCGGTGCGGTGGAAGTTCCTCTTCATGATTGCGGCGAGCTTGTTCCTGGTCTCCTCCTCGTCCCAGAAGTACCACTGTAGGTTCTCTACCCACTCCAGGTAGGACATTATGACGCCGCCAGCGTTCGCAAGGATGTCTGGAATGACAGCGACGAAGTCCTTCCTCTCGTACAGCTTCTTCTCAGCGTCCGGGGTGGTCGGGCCGTTCGCTGCCTCGACGATGAGCTTAGCCTTGACCTTGTCGACGTTCTCGGCAGTGATGACGTTCTCGATAGCAGCCGGGATGAGTATGTCTGCGTCCACGAAGAGCGGGACTTCGCTGTCGCCTGGGAACTTCTGGCCCTTCGGGTAGTTTATGACCTTCCTTGTCTCGTTCTTGACCTTCATCGCCAGCTCGACGTCGATGCCCTCGGGGTCGTAGACTGAGCCAGAGGTGTCGCTGATGGCTATTACCTTAGCGCCCCACTTGGTGGCCCAGAGCGCGGCGTACTGGCCAGCGTTGCCGAAGCCGTGGATGGCGATGGTCTTGCCCTCGAAGCCGCCTAGCCACCTCTCAGCAGCCTCCTTGGCGGCGACAACAGCGCCGAAGCCGGTTGAGTAGATCCTTACCGGGTTACCCCAGAGCTCCGGAGGCTTGGCGGTGAAGACTCCGGGTACGTTATAGCCCTTGAGCTTGCTGTACTCGTCAACCATCCAAGCCATGATCTGTGGGTTGGTGTTCACGTCCGGAGCGGGTATGTCGATCTGGTCACCGATGAGCGGGGCTATCGCCCTGGCGTAACCCCTTGAGAGCTGCTCGAGCTCCTTCTTAGAGAGCTTCTTCGGGTCAACCCTGACGGCGCCCTTACCGCCGCCGTAGGGTATGCCAGCAAGGGAGTTCTTGAGGGTCATGCCGAGGGCGAGCGCCATGTCTGTCTCGAGGGTGACCTCGGGGTGGAACCTGATGCCGCCCTTGTACGGGCCGAGTGCGTTGTTGTGCTGGACCCTGTAGCCCTCGAATATCTCGAGTCTGCCATCGTCCATCCGGACGGGGATCTTGACGATGAGTATCCTGTCAGGCTTGCTGAGGTACTTATAGACTTCCTCAGGGAAGCCGCCGAGCTCGACAGCTTCTTTCAGAACCTTAAGCATCCACTCAAGGTAGGACTCTGCCATGTTGTTTACCCGTTTATATAGGGGGGCGGGGTTATTTAAAAGTGCGTTAACATCGTATTAACCCATAATTACTTGAAGACGTTTCGTTTAAACAAACATAAGCAAGTTACGGAAGAGCATCAAGACACATCTGAAACAACTAAGAAATTAAGGACGAAGCAATTAGCTCTGGGCCAGTGAGGTTGAGGAGCGACTTAACATCGTTAAAGGATGCAGGACTGCCGGGGCACATAGCGGTGATGCTTGAGAAAATGGGTTACACGGCCCTAACGCCGCCCCAGGTCGACGCTGTAAGGGCAGGTGTGGCTGACGGTGTTGATGTAGTTGTTGCTGCCCCCACAGCATCGGGCAAGACACTCATCGGATACATAGCCATGCTTAGAGCAGTGTCCGAGGGAAAGAAAGCCGTCTATGCCACACCCCTAAAGGCTCTAGCTGAGGAAAAGTTCGAGGATCTCAAGCAGTGGGGTGACAGACTCGGTTTTCGTGTCGGCATAACGACCGGTGACTACGACTCACCCGGCGAATGGCTGAGGAGCTATGACGTAATTGTTGCCACCTACGAGAGGCTTGACTCCCTCTTCAGACTCAGGCCTTCGTGGCTCCCCAGCGTCTCAACCCTGATAATAGATGAGTTCCACATGATAGGAGATCAGAAGAGGGGACCTGTAGTCGAGTTGGTTGCTGTGAGGGCTAAGGACTACGGGATGCAGATAATCGGGCTCTCAGCAACCATAGGTAACCCCGAGGAGCTGGCTGAGTGGTTAGGAGCTAAGGCGGTCGTCAGCGGGTGGAGGCCTGTCGACCTCGTTGAGGGATGGTATAGGAGAAAATCGCCGGGAAGGGGCGAGATAATCTTCACAACCGGGCACAGAGAGCCTGTGAGGGGCGACCTCTACACCTTTACAGCCCATAAGGCAAGGGCTGAGGGCTGGCAGGCCCTCGCATTCATACATTCGAGGTCGAGGGTCGAGTCAACCGCTGTGAGAGTGGCTAAAACAATGCCGCAAGTGTGGGGGAGGGCAACAGAGTTCCTCGAAGAACACGGGGCCACGAAGACAGAGGTGAAGTCCCTCGCACCTCTCATGGAGAAGGGGGTCGCTTACCATCACGCAGGCCTCTCGCAGGGTGCTAGGAAGGCTGTCGAGGAGGCGTTTAGGGAGGGCAGGATATACTTCGTCGTCGCTACCCCAACACTGGCCGCCGGCGTCAACATGCCTGCAAGGAGGGTGTTGGTGAGCGTGAGGAGGTACTCCGCAGGGTACGGCATGGTCTACATATCGGTTGCTGAATACAAGCAGATGGCAGGCAGGGCTGGTAGGCCCCAGTACGACCCAATAGGTGAGGCCGTCATAGTTGACGCACGCGGGGAGGACAGCGCCCACTCCTACATATACGGTTACCCCGAGCCGGTCACCTCATCCCTTACAAGCAGGAGGAATCTCAGGATACATGTCCTCGCAACAGTGGCTTCCGGGTACGCCAGGGACACTACTGAGCTATACAGGTTCTTCTCAAGAACATTCGCATCCCACAAGGTTGGGGACGCGCTAGAGGACTATGTGAGGTGGACCATAGAGTGGCTTGTTGAGGAAGGTTTCATAAATGTGAGAGGAAGGGCACTAGAGCCTACGCCCCTCGGTGCTGCCGTGGCGAGACTATACATAGACCCGTTCACGGCATTTGCTGTGAGGGATGTGCTTAAGGATGCGGCAGCCCCAGCGGGCGACCTATACTACCTTCATACAGCCGCTATGACCCCGGACTTCTCGGACGTCCGCGTGATCAAGTACAGTGCCCTTGAGGAGGACGCGCTCGCCGCTCTCGACTCTGGGGTAATACCTGGTCAGCCCGACTGGCTGAGCTTCAATGAGTGGTTGAGAGCATACAAGCTCGCGTTAATACTGAAGTCCTGGATAGAGGAGGCGCCGGTTGATGAGATCGTGGTGAGGTACGGGATAGGGCCGGGAGACTTGAGGGTGTATGTGGACACTGCGTCATGGATTGTGACAGCCATGTCGAAGATCGTGGGATACCTGAGCCCCGGGAGCGTGCGAATGCATCAAGAGCCTCTAGCCAAGCTCGCTACGAGAATAGAGCACGGTGTGAGGGAAGAACTGCTCAACCTCATTCGCATACGCTATATCGGCAGGGTTAGGGCAAGGGCGCTCTACAGGGCAGGCTTCCGCGACGTCAATGATGTGGCCTCTGCTGACCCGGAAGTTATTTCGAAGGTTACTGGTACGGGACTCAAGCTAGCTAAGGAAATAATAATGTCGGCTAAGGAGATACTTATTCAAGAAGGATTGGCTTAACACCTCTTTCATCAACAAGAGCGACTGACGTAGGGTAACCGTAGTACCTGCACGTGAAAACATTAAGGACAAGGCCCCCATGATAATATGCAAAACCCTTTGGGGCAGGCTCATGTGACCTGATTATGCCCTTAAGTGAGTTCCTCTCAATGAACGCTTTGGTGACGTCAGGTCCAAAGAGGTACGAGCCAGGGCCCCTGTGCCCCGGTATGAATCCTCTAATCTGATCGCTTGGGTCGTTCCACAGGATCTGGTACTCTATCTCGTTCTCGTTGGGGAGAGGCTCTACTAGCCCCTTCCTCAGACCCATGAAGTCAGCGAGCCTTGACGCACCCTTGGGCAAGCCACCGTGGATGCCGAGGTAGTCCCCTATTAGTGCTGCGTAAGGGAGTCCTGCGAACATGCGCAGGAACCTGTCGTATATGATGGCCCAGGTGTTAGGGTACATTCTGGCGAGTGTCTTGCGGAACCCGTACCTGAAGGATATTGACCAGGTTTCGTGGTTGCCCCTAATCATGAAGTACTTGTCAGGGTCACTCAGCCTCAGCCGCATGAGCTCAACTATTATTTCGTGCTGGTGTGGGCCCCTATCAACGTAGTCACCCAGGAAGACTACCCTGCATCCTGGCATACAGAGCTTTCCGGCAACTGAGAGCGCTTTAAGAAGGGAGATGTAGTCGCCGTGAAGGTCACCAACAACTAATGCCGGGGGCTTCACAGTGATTAGTGGGGGGAGCGTGACTATGGACTCTATCATCTCGTCTAAAAGCTCCAGCAACTCGGTCTCGCCGACTAGGCTTGGCGGCAGTACAGGTTTGCCCGCGTAGTCCGTGACTGAGGCACCCATGACTATGTCACCTCACCGCCTTATTGGCAAGCTCCTAAGACCTCCCTCAGCGTTCTTAATAGGTTCTCCGGAGGACTACCAACCCTGCCGTCCCCAACTATTCTTATAAACCGAATGCTGAGGGATTTCGCAGCCTCAGCATCCCATGGTGTGTCACCAAAGAATATTACGTGCTTTGACTCCGCCTTAAGAACGTTAAGGACCTCCGCTAGTTGCTCATCCCTCCTAGGTGTATCATCCCTTGTCACTAAGATATCGACAAATTCCATAACACCAAGCCGCCTCAGCACCTCAGTTGCAGTGCTTCGGGTTCTTAAAGAAATAACAACAATGACATAACCGAGTCGCTTAGCCTTCATAAAGAGGTTCCTTAACTCCTCGTCGGCCCTTACATATTTGAGGCTGGAGGTCTCAGCCTCCGCTATAGCCTCCTCAAGCGATATTCTGACCTTCTCTGGGAGCGATGATATCACCTCTGCTAATGGCTTACCATCAATGTCGATATTGACTGAAGTCCGGAATAGCTTGCGGATCCTCTCCCAGTCTATTCCCGAGTTTACCAGTGTCCCATCTATGTCGAATATCAGCACTTTTTTGCTCCTCAACGTCATCGGCGCTTAATCTCCTCATTGATACGGTTTTAAACTATATTTTGGTCTGCTAGATTCCTTAAGACGGTGTAACGTTTGTATAAGAGCAGTGCCCTATCCACTTCCTTGCCTCAGCCACCAGCGCCTCCGCCCCCCGAGGAGGAAGAGATAGTTGAGCACTTCGAATGCCCGAATTGTGGGGCACCAATCGAGATAACACCAGATACGCTAGTCATTGTTTGTAAGTACTGCGGATACACAGAATTCCGTGACCCAGGGTACGATGTCTATGTCCTCAAGGCCCTGGATAAGGCGGAGATAGAGCGCAGGTTCTGGGAGAGGATGAAGAAGGACCCGGATATGTCGCCTTACGTAGGGGAGATACAAATAACCGATATTACCTTCATTTATGCCCCATTCTACCTCGCTAACTACGACGCCGAGTGGTACTATATAGGTGAGAAGACCAAGACCGAGGTTCAGGGAAGTGGGAAAAACACGAGAGTAGTCACTAAGATCATAAAGGTGAGAGGTAGCGGAAGTGAGTCGGGAAGAATAGCCATACCCGGCAGGAGGTACGTTGAGGAGCTGGGGATGAAGGAGCTGGGTGACGCCATTGAACAGATCGATGAGAAGTCCCTCATACCGGCCAAGGAATACAATTGGGAGAGATACATAGAGACCGTGCTCGGCTTCGACTACGAGCCTAGGGAGGTACCACAGATGGTTAAGGATATCGTTGCGGAAGACATCAAGAAGAGGATCTATAGAGAGAAGAACCTCACAAGGATGCTGGCGTTTCTGTGCAGGGTCAAGACGAAGTCCGTTAAGGCGATCCTGGCACCAATCTACGTTATAACATACAAGCTCAGAGGAGGCATCTACGGCATCGCCTTCTCAGGCTTCGACGGCAAGCAGCTCGTGGCAATGGAGCCCGTATTCACAAAACACATGATCCAGTACACGGCGGGCGCCGCAACGTTAGCGTCCCTCGGCGCGGCGGCAACAGCTATTGCGGCCGCCGTTCATGAAGGATACATTCTGATAGTGTCACTCCTGGGGCTTCTCGGAGCATTCTACTTAATGCATAAAGCCGTTGGAGGTGTCAGGTTTGAGCACTGAGTTCGGAACTGAAAGTGTGGAGTGCCCCTACTGCGGAGCAGTAAACACAGTAAGCAAGGGAGCCAAGACCGTCAAGTGCTCGAAGTGCGGCAGGGAATTTACCGTCCTCAGATGCCCCTACTGTGGAGCAACTTTCGGAGCTCCCCACATGGTTAATGCAGCCACGTGCCCTTACTGTGGGTACTACTTCTACGTAAAGTCAGGCAAGGATGTTGGAGAGCACTACTACTTTAAGGTAGTGTTCTCGTCAGGGAGAGCGTTCCAGAGAATGCTCTCATTCATTGCAAGAAACTTCGGCGCACCCGAAGACTTCGCCTCAGCAACGAGCCTCAGGTCAGCCACACTTCACTATGTACCAATACATGCCGTCCACGCAGAGGCTGAGGGTGAGTGCGAATACCATGAGGGGCTCTGGTTCTGGAAGAAGTCATATACAGGAGACTTCATTGAGGTCAGGGACATATTCCTGCCAGCAACCACAAAGTTCCCTTATCTAGACGAACTGAAGGGCTATCGCTTTAGCTTGAGGGGAAGGGAGTACTTCAAGCCTAGGGTGATGAAGATAGGGAAATACTACCCGATAGAATCGGATAAGGAAACTGCGCTTAAGGCAGCTGACAACGCCATAAGGAACTCACTCATGAAAGACTTAGAAAGCGGTTGCGCCGGGAGGAAGACCATAACCGATGTAAAGCTCAAGTACCTGGGCGTCACTCACTATCCCTTATGGGAGCTAAGGTATGAGTACAGAGGAATACCGCTCGTAGGACTCGTTGACGCATCGTCAGGAAGGGTTGTCTTCGCAGAGCACCCAATCGCGTGGAAGGCAAAGGAGATGGCAGGCATAATGAGCACCGCTACAATAATACCGCCCGCTGTCGTGGGAGCAGCTGTGGGCGGTGCACTAGCGGGTGGAACCATGGCAGCGATCGGTGGAATCGCGGGACTGATCATCGGATTAATAGCTGCTGCCCCCGCCTTGGCAAAGGTATTTAAGAGAATTGAGAAGTCCAGGGAATCACTAAGCGAGTGGGGTCTCTTCAAAGAAAAAGACATACTAGAAAATGTGTCCAGGTTCCTGCTAGGTAGCTTTACTTAACCGAAGATAGCTTTTTCCTCGAGTAACTCTCCTCTCTCATATCTCTCCGGCACCAGCTTCCTGGTCTCGGACAGGCTCGGCCAACCTTTCATCACGTAGTTTGCCAGCTCCTTACCGACAATCGGTGCCATCATAAAGCCATGGCCGGAGTAGCCCGTGGCGAAGTATATGTTACTGTAGCCCGGTACCCTACCGATTATTGGATGGTGATCCGGTGTCTTGATGTAGTACCCCGTCCACACCCGGAGTAGGTTCGCTTCGAGGATCTGAGGAAAGTACCTGCTCATGTACCTCACGGCCCTCCCTATGAAACCCAGGTA
>Ga0256833_1000158_pt1 | contig 53581 bp, 63 predicted proteins | sample 356284metaG_FD_190535 | JGI IMG/M metagenome (GOLD analysis project Ga0256833, IMG submission 190535) | Hydrothermal vent microbial communities from Mid Atlantic Ridge, Atlantic Ocean - 356-284 | ecosystem: Environmental > Aquatic > Marine > Hydrothermal vents | place: Atlantic Ocean: Mid... | reverse complement strand
TATACTAGCTCCATTAGCTCCTCGTCGGTGGGGGCTTTCATTACTACTACTTCCTCGTCCTCATATAGCACCTTTAGGTCTAGGCTCATTTTTTCACCCCGTTTATTTATACGGGCCCGGGTTCTTGATAAGTATTACCGTAACCGTTACGGTTTCTAGTTACAAGTATGGCTACAAACGGGCAGACGAGGCCACGGGAAGCAGAAAAACAAAAAGGCAGCCTAGAAACCGCCCTCCTCGATAACCCTCCTAACAGTATCCAGCACCGACGCATTGACACGCGCAAGCTCCGCAAGCACAGACGCAGAGAGACCCGAAACGTAGACATGCACAGCGAAATACATCATGCCCGCCCGCGGGTCGTCCACATAGGCCTCAACGAACCCGGCGGCGCTAGCAGTAGCGGTCACCAGCTCCGCCAACACATCCTCCTCGCCAAACTCTCCGCCGAGAACACGGTAGGCCAACGACCTCATGCCCTCAACGACGCCGCTGAGAGCGTCAGCCAGCTCCCCGCCGTACTCGGTCAGCCGGCACGTGCCGCCGCTGCACTCGGCGTAGCCCGCCCTCTCGAGCACGTGGAGAGCGGGCTCCAGGGAAGCACAGGGCACCCCATAGCCCTCCACAGAGGCTCTCAGCTCCTCTATACTCATCCTCCCCGAGAGGAAGCGGAGGGCCATGATAAGGCACCTAGCGGTGGGAGACATGGCCCTCAGCGCCCTCTTCTCGGCCCTCAGCAGTAGCTCCTCAATACCGACACCGTAGCTGCTCAAACCCTCCCGCACCTCGCGCCCCGGCTTCCTAGCCCCGGGCAGCCGCTAACCCATCTTTGCGAGGTTCCGTGCAAGCACGGCGGGCAAGACATACATAACGATAACCGCAAGCACCATGAGCGCGACGGCGGCTATTGCCGCAACCTTGACCGCGTCGCCGCTTGTGCCGAAAACGATAGGTATAGGCCCTATCATCACGACGCCGCCGACCTCCGCCTTGCCGCCCCTCGCAATGTAGAGGAGCGCAGCCATAATTATGAGCCCCATGCCTGCCAGCAGGAGCAGCATCCCCGCAGCTAGGAGCTTCCAGAACCCGGCAGCCCCGCCCCCAGTCTCCACGGCGCGGCCCCGCTTTGGAGACCTCTTCCTCCAGGGTGGCTGTTAACGCCTTCCACGCATAGCCGGCGGGCCAAGCAAGGTGGGAGCAATTATTCGGGCCCCGCCGGTTTAGGGAGGGTAGCCTAGGGGCTCCTGCCCAGGGAGAGGGCGTTAGACTATGGGGATTTTCGGGTTCCAGCCCTCCGTGCCATGGGTGCCTACCCGCGACGAGGTTGCGAGGAAGCTGGTGGAGATACTGTCCCCGAGGCCGGGCGACACCGTGTACGACCTCGGCTGCGGCGACGGCAGAATAGCTGTGTCGATAGCGAAGCGCCACCCTCAGGCCAGGGTCCGCTGCGTCGAGATACGGCAGGACCTAGTCGAGAAGGCCAGGGCCAACGCGCAGGAGAACAACGCAAAAGTGGACATCGTTAAGGCGGACTTCTTCTCCTACAACATAGGCGACGCCGACATAGTGTACATGTATCTCCTCACGAGTGTGAACCAGAAGCTGAGGCCGAAGCTTGAACGCGAGCTCAAGCCGGGGACGGTGGTGGTTACGCTGGACTTCCCAATACCCGACTGGGTCGAGGTAGCGAGGGTGGAGCTGCCGCGCTCCTGGCAGCGCACGCTCTACATATACGTCGTAGGCTACTCGGACCGGCGGGACGGGGAGAGGAGCCTAGAGGCGCTCGCAAAGGGCCTGGAGAGGATAAACATAGACGCCCTCCCGGAGAGGGAGAAGGAGCACGTGAAGAGGCTGCTATCCCGCTAGCCTCCCTGGCTCCTCTTCGCCAGCCTCCACACGGTTTTACCGCCCGGGTAGTCCATGAGCTGTATTCCGAGCTGCCCCAGCTCGCTCCTTATCATATCCGCCAGGTCGAAGAGTTTCTTCTTCCTCAGCTCGGCCCTAACCCTTACGAGCAGCTCGACCAGCTCCTCCTGGGGCCCTGCCCCTCTCCTCGCCCCCTCCAGCACGTTGAAGACGTGGTTGAACTCGGCGAAGAGCCTGGCGGCTATGGCGGCCCCAGTGTAGGATTCCATGGGTAGCGTGTACTTGTTGACAACCCTGACGGCCTCCATTACAGCTGCCAGCGCCCTGGACGTGTTGAAGTCGTCGCTCATCGCCTCGTGGAAAGAGTAGTAGGCGTCGAGGAGCTGCGCCACGTGCCTCAGCCTCTCCCCCCGCAGCGCCGGCTCGGGCTCAGCCTCCCGGAGGAGCCGGGCGGCGCCCTCGGCGGCAGCCTCCAGCCTGGCGAGCGTGGAGGCAGCCTGCCGGAGCGAGTCCTCGCTGAAGTCCAGCTGCGTCCGGTAATGCGCGCCAAGCAGCCATAGACGGAGCGTGCGGGGCCCCCACTTCTTTATGGCCTCGTTGGCGGGTATTATGTTGCCAAGGCTCTTGCTCATCTTCTCCCCGCTTATTGTCAGGTAGCCGGTGTGCAGCCAGTAGCGGACCCAGGGCCTCTTGCCGAAGAAGGCCTCGCTCTGCGCCCTCTCGTTCTCGTGGTGGGGGAAGACCAGGTCCTGCCCCCCGCCGTGTATGTCGAACTGGTCACCCAGGTACCTGGACGACATGACGCTGCACTCTATGTGCCACCCCGGCCTGCCCCTGCCCCAGGGGCTCTCCCAGTAGGGCTCGCCCGGTTTCCACGCCTTCCACAGGGCGAAGTCGAAGGGGTGCTTCTTCTCGCGGAGGACGTCCTCCTCCTGCCTCCACTGCTCGGGGTGCACTCTCCCGCTCAGCTCGCCGTAGTGGGGGTACGTCGTCACGTCGAAGTAGACGCTGCCGCTGGGCGCCACGTATGCGTGCCCCTTCTCTATGAGGCCCTCAATGAACTCTATTATCTCGCCTATGTGCTCGGTTACTCGGGGATGGATGTCGACGGTTATGCCGAGGCCCCGCAGCATCTCGAAGTAGTCCCTGGAGTACTGGTCGACGACCTCGCGCCAGTCGCGGCCCTCCTCGCCCGCCCGCCGGATAATCTTGTCATCTATATCGGTGATGTTCTGTACGTGGAAAACGTTGTAGCCTCGGAGCTGCAGGTAGCGTTTAATCGCGTCGAAAGCCACATACGTCCTCGCATGGCCTATATGCATGTGGTCGTACACTGTCGGGCCGCAGACGTACATCCGGACAACCCCGGGCAGCAGGGGCCTGAACTCCTCCACCCTGCCGCCCAGCGTGTTCCTGACCCTCACGGGTGGCAACCCGCGCCAGGGGACAACCGTGAACCCCATGTCCTCCACCATTGCCCGGGGATGAAGCCTATAGCCCCCATCTTGCCGGGATATAACGGCTCCGGGATGGCGGCGTATTGTATAGGGTCACCGGCTCGCTCCTAGAGAGGCTGCTCTCCGAGAAAAAACGGATAGCCGCAGAGCTAGAGCCCCGCCTAACCCCCAGAGAAGTGGAAGAGGCCCGCCGCGACCACCACGCGAAGCGGCCCCCAATAGCCTGCGGCATGACGATACACACAGGCGTAGGGTGCAACTACGGCTGCCTCTACTGCTACGTCCCCGACATGGGGTTCCCCATGAAGCCCCGCCCGTACCCTCTCAGGGGCGAGCAGCTGGCATACGCGCTCGCCCTGAACCCCTACTTCCTCCCCGGCAGGTGGGGCACGCTTCTCGCCTTCGGCTCAGTAACCGAGCCCTTCATGCCGGAAACCCGCGCCAGGGCAATGGAGTACCTGCGCGCGACCCGCGAGTGGCTGGGCAACCCCCAGCAGCTCTCAACCAAGACGCCGCTGGAGGGCGCAGACTACGAGGAGTTCCGGCGCAGCGCGGAGAAGGAGATAAGCATACTCGTCACGATAGTCACTATCCGCTACGCCCGTGTCCTCGAGCCAAACGCGCCGCCGCCCAGGGAGAGGCTCCGCTTCATGCAGCGTCTAAGCCGCGACGGCTACCATGTAAGCCTCTTCCTACGCCCAATAATACCCGGCGTCACCACCGAGGAGATGGAGGAGATTATTGCGGCGGCCGCGGAGGCCGGCGCCAGGGCGGTTATACCCGGCAGCCTGCGCGTGACGCCGGGAATACTGAGAAGGCTCCGGGCGGCAAAACTGCCGGGCTACAGCGAGATACTCCGCCGCCTGCCACGCCTACCCCGAAGCGGCCGCGACCAGGTAGTGGTGCGCATGAGCGACCTCAAGCGCGCCGCCGCCGCGGCAGCGGAGAAGCACGGGCTACGTGTGCTGCCGAGCAGCTGCTCCGCCAACATCGATGCCCACGGGCTCGCCTGCCACGCCTGCCGCTGGGGCCCCTGCGGCGACCCACGCCGCCTGCCAGCAGTGGACGAGGAGGGCCTGCGCGACGCCCTTGAAGCGCTTGGGTGCCCTGCGCGGCGTGTGAGGATACGCGGCTGGCAGGTAGAAGCAGTAGCCGCCTGCCCCGAGGGCGCCGCAAGGAGGGCCTCACTGGTGCTCGAAACGGCGGCGAAGAGGAGAGTCATCATCCGGGGAGCGCGGCGACGCCCCATATATTAGCCCTGGGCCGGCAGCCCCCGCTGGCGAGGAAGAAGGAGCCTTGGCTAACCTGTACCGGCTCTTCAACCTGGTTATAGCCGCCGACCCGGCCTACCCCGGGCCGAGGAGGGCCCTACGGCTGGTGAAGACGATACTGGGCAACCCTGTGGTCTTCGACACCCCCAAGTCGCTCATCCTGCTCCGCGTAGACGACCCCTACTCTGCCGTGAAGCTTCTGGAGAAACAGCTGGGCCCCGACGACCCGGTGCTGCGCGTCACCCCCCTGGACGGGGAGACACCCCCATACGTGGAGGACGCAGCGGAGGCGGCTAGGCAGATTCTCGCAGAGAAGCTCGGCGAGGACGAGAAGCCCAGCTTCGCAGTGAAGATAGAGGGCCACCTCTACAGCCGCGAGACCGGCGAGAGGCTCCACAGCGCCGACGCGGTCAGGATAATAGCCGACGGCATAGACCTGCCGGTAAACCTCGGCAGCCCCGACTTGCTCGTACTGGTCAAGGTGGTCAGGCTGAGCCGCTCCCAGCGCTACGCGGGGATAATGGTGGCCCCGCCGTCCGCGATATACTCTAGGGAGCGCAAGTACCGCGGCGGCGCCTAGCACCGGCGGCGCCGCTGTGAAGCCCCTCTCGGCCCCCAGGGAGCCTGGAGGATGACGCCCCTTGGGCGGCGAGCCTGAGGAGCCGCTGGGCTACATAGTTGACGGCGCTACTCCCCGCTCTGCCCGCTTCGTCTCGCCCGCGCCCCCGGCCGTCGGGGACTACGTGCTTATCGAGGCGGAGCCGAGGCCCCTCATAGGCCTGGTCAAGAACGTGGGTACGCGGAGCATAACCCTCTCCTCCCTGCCCGGCGTCTACGACCCGGTGGTTGTGGAGAGGCTGCGGGCCGAGGCGAGCAGCGAAGACGTCTTCTTCGAGTGCAGTGTGAGCGTGATAGGCGACGCGGAAAGGCTAGAAATGCCAAGGATGCCGCCGCTCCCCGGGAGCAGGGTCTACCCCGCCCCGGCGGGGCTCCTCTCCGGCCTCTTCGGCGGCGAGCCCCCGAGGAGGATACGGGTAGGCACCCTCCTAGCCAGGCCCGAGGTCCCCGTCTACGTCGACGTGAACCGGATGGTTACACGCCACACGGCGGTGCTGGCGGTCACCGGGGCCGGTAAGAGCAACACGGTGGCGGTGCTGGCCGACCGGGTGGCCGCTATAGGCGGCACGCTCCTAGTATTCGACTTCCACGGCGAGTACGCAGGGACAAGTATAGGGGGCGGCGTCAACACCATAGAGGCCAGGATAAACCCCCGCCTCCTCAGCATAGGCGAGCTAATGGTTCTCCTCGGCGTGGAACACCGCTTCTACAACCAGGAACGCGTGCTGCGGAGAGCCCTGGATCTTGTAAGGAAGAAGCAGCTCCAAAGGGGCTTCCTCCAGGAGCTGGCGGAGGCGGTCGAGAAGATACGGCTTGTCGAGAAGCGGCGCGAGGAGGCGACGGCGGCCGTAGCGGTGCTCAACAAGATAGAGTCCATGCTTGAACGCTACGGCGACATAATAGACGACGATGCACCCGACCCGTTGACGAGGCTGCTCCCCGGCCGTGTCAACGTGGTAGACCTTAGCCGTGTTGACGAGGAGGCCGCGGACGTTGTTGTCAGCCACTTGGTCCGCAAGCTGCTTCTGGAGCGTAAACGCTACAAGCACGGCGAGAGGAGCATGGTGCCGTACCCGGTTCTGGTAGTGCTCGAGGAGGCCCACATACTGGCGCCCAGGGATGACGCCACGTTGTCCAAGTACTGGCTCTCAAGGGTGGCCAGGGAGGGCCGGAAGTTCGGCGTAGGCCTCATGCTGGTGAGCCAGCGCCCCAAGGGCCTCGACCCGGACATTCTCAGCCAGATGAACAACATGATAGTGTTGAGAATAGTTGAGCCCTCGGACCAGCGCTACATCCAGGAGGCCAGCGAGAGTATGAGCAGCGAGCTCGTCGAGCAGCTGCCAAGCCTGAACACTGGAGAAGCAATACTCGTCGGCCCCTTCGTGCCCGCGCCGGCGCTGGTGAAGATAGACAAGTACCGTGGCAGCCTCGGCGGCAGCGACCCCGACGTGGTCTCGGAGTGGCTCAGGTACCGTGAAGCCGCCCACGTCCCTGCCGAGGACCTCTACTCGGAGTTCCTGTAGCCCGCCCGGCCGCGGCCATCCTAGCCCCTATAGGGTATTCTAGAGCCACCCGCCTCTAGGCTGGAGAGAGGTGCAGCCCCAGCCTTGGAGACTGTTCACGTGCTACACGTGTCCGACACTCACCTCGGCTACCGCCAGTACGGGCTCTACGAGCGCGAGCTCGACATCTACCGCGTCTGGGGCGAAATAGTCGACCACGCCGTCAGGGAGCGCGTGGACCTAGTCGTGCACAGCGGCGACATGTTCGACTCGAGCAGGCCCCCTCCCCAGGCGATAAGGGAGGCCGTGCGCGGCCTCCAGAAGCTCCGCAGCCACGGCATACCCGTAGTCGCGGTGATGGGCGACCACGATGTGCCTAAGCGGCGCCAGCTGCCACCCAACGCGCTCATGGACGAGCTGGGCCTGGCGCGGACCCTGGGCCTCCGCGGCCTCTACGAGCAGGCCAGGGTTAGGACCAGGAGCGGCCTGGAGGTCGTCGTCGCAGGCGTGAGCAACCAGAGGGGGCCCGGAGCGCGGCAGAGGCTCCTAGACGCGCTGCAGCGCCTCACAACGGTGGACGGCTCCACTGCAGTCCTGGTGCTCCACCAGACCCTGCAGGAGGTCGCGCCGGAGTACGAGCTGGGGCTGGGCGAGCTTCCCCGCGGCTACAGCTACTACGCTCTAGGCCATATCCACCTGCACCGCGGCTGGCGGCTCGGCGAGGCCTACGCGGCGTACCCGGGGTCCCCGGAGGCCCTGAGGGTGGACGAGGCCAGGCAGCAGCCGGAGCGCTACGTGCTCCTAGCCGAGCTGAAGCCCTCGGCCACCGTGTCGCTGCAGAGAATAAGGCTCGAGACCCCGAGGCCCCAGATCGTGGAGGAGGTCGAGTATACCGGCGGCGAGGAGCTTCGACGCAGGCTGCTAGGCCTCCGGGAAAGGCTGGCTCGCTACCCGCCGGAGCGCAGGCCGCTCCTCCACCTCACGCTGCGCTCGGTGCCACGCGGCGAGAAGACCCGCCTCTACAGGCTCGCGGAGAACCTCTTCAGGAACGTCACGCTGGCATACCGCCTCAACATAGACGTCTACGAGGAGGAGCTGCCCCGGAGCCTCCAGAACCCGGGCCAGATACAGGTTGAGGAGATGCTCCGCGAGCTCCTCCGCGACCCGGTGCTAGTGCAGCTAGCGCAGCGCATCATAGACATCGCCGGCAGCGGGGGGACGAAGAGCGAGAGGAGCGACGAGGTGCTCCGCGAGATAAGGAAGACCTTCGGGCTCGAGTAGCCCTGCTCCTAGTGTAGTACTCGGGGTGGTTAACTGTGATAATAGACCGGGTGGAGATGGAGAACATACTCAGCCACCGCGCGACCAAGGTTGAGTTCCCCCGCGGCGTGGTCGCGATAGTGGGCCCTAACGGGGCCGGAAAGACAAGTATAGTTGACGCCATATCCTTCGCGCTCTTCGGCACCCACAGCCGCCGCACGCGCAGCAACAAGCACATCATCAGGCTGGGTGCCCCGCGTGCCCGCGTCGCCCTGGCCTTCACCGCCGGCGGGAGGAGGTACCTGGTTACGCGCGAGGTGGCGAAGAACCGGGCGGCACAGGCAGCCCTCTACCTGCTCATGGATGGTGACAGGAAGCCGCTGGCAACCGGGGCCAGCAGCGTGCTGCGCGAGATAGAAAAAATAACTGGCATGAAGAGCGACCTTGCACAGAGACTATACATTACGCAGCAGGGCGAGCTAGACACGATACTCACTGATAAACAGAAGAGGCTAGACCTGCTGAACTCGCTGCTACGTCTAAACGCGATAGAGGAGGCACACGAGATACTAGGCTTCATAGCCCGCCACCTGAGGAGCCGCTACGAGGACCTAACAGCCCAGTACGAGACACTAACCCACGACATAGCTATGCTTGAGGCTGCCCGCCGCCAGCTCGCAGACCTCCGCCGACGCCTCGAGGAGCTACGCACAGAGGAGGCCAATGCGCGGGAAGCCCTCCGCAGTGCAGAGGAGAAGTACAGGAAGCTCCAGGAGATAAGGGAGAGGCTCAACAAGCTGGAGAGAGAGTACAGCAACGCCTCCAGCCGTGCAGATATGCTGGCAGGGATGCTCAAAGAGGCGCAGAGCAACCTGAGAGAGGCCGAGGAGGCGGCCGCCAGGCTAGCAGAGATAGAGGAGACAATAAGACGCCTCGAAGGCGTCGAGGACGTCGTTGAGCTGAAACGCCGCCTAGAGGAGCGCAGGAGGCTCCTAGGCGAGAGAGAAGAGGCGAGGAAAACACTGCTAGCCGAGATAGAGAAAATGACCGATCTCGAGGCCAAGGCGTCTAGGCTCGAGGAGGCGAGGCGGCGGCTGGAACGCCTAGAGGAGGAGGCGAAACGCTTCCTCGAGCTGAGGAGCAAGGTGGAGCACTACCGCGACGAGCTAGAGAAGACGGAGGCCAGCATCAAGGAGCTTAGGCGAGGCATAGAGGCCGAGGCCAGGCAGCTCCTAGGGGTAGAGGCGGCCGACCCCGCGGCCATGGATGAGAGGCTCCTGGCGATAATGGAGAACCTGGAGAGACACATAGAGAGAGCCAGGGCCCGGAAAGAGGAGATAGCGAAAAAGATTGCAGCCCTCCAGCAGCGCAGGAAGGAGATAGAGGACAACCTCGACAAGCTAACCAGCGCCGCCGGCGTGTGCCCTCTATGCCGCCGCCCCCTGGACGAGGACCACAGGCTGAGGCTAATACAGGAGCTGAGAAAGGAGAAGCGCCGCGTGGAGGCCGAGATACAGAGGCTGATCCACGAGCACCGCCTAGTCGAGAACGAGGTATACGAGCTGGAGGAGAAGAAGCGCAGCGTGGAGAAGCTGCTCAACCGCCTCCGGGGCCGGGTGGAGAGGCTCCGCCTCCTCTCGAGGAAGAAGGAGGAGCTAGAAGCGGAGCTAGAGGAGATAAACCAGGAGTACCTATCCGCCTTCACGCGGTACAAGGAGTACGAGGAGGCCAGGCGCCTGGTACGCGAGCTAGAGCACGTCGAGAAGCAGCTAGTAGACCTTAGGGCGAAGAAGTCTAGGCTCGAGGAGTTGGAGAGAGAGGTAGGCGTCCTGCAGCGGGAGGTCTCGGAGCTAGAGGCGCGCCTCCGCGAGGCCGCGGCGGAGCTAGGCATAGGCGTCGACGAGGTTGAGAAGAAGGCGCAGGAGCTGCAGGGGCTCCGCCTGGAGGCGGCCAGGCTGCGTGAGAGGGCCTCCCGGCTCCAGGAGCTTAGGAGCCGCGTGGAGGAGATAGAGAAGCAGCTGGCCTCCCTGAGGCGGCTACTGGAGGAAAAGGGGGCCGAGGCGGAGGAGCTGCGCCGCCGGCTCTCCCTCTACCAGGGCGCCGAGGAGGAGCTAGAGGAGGCCAGGCGCCGCTACCAGGCGGTCCGAGAAGAGCTGGCGAGGGCCGAGGCCACAATAGAGCGCCTCGAAGAGGAGGTTAAACGCCTCGAGGTTCTAGAGGAGCGCGCGGCCAGGCTGCGGGCCCAGGTCGAGGCGTATAGGAGAGCGGTCGGCGCGGTCGAGAGGCTGAGAAAAGCCCTGGGCAAGGACGGCCTTCAGAGGCTTATAAGGGTGAAGGCGCGCAACGTGATAGAGCACCACCTGCGCGACATGCTGGCAAGGTTTAACCTCGACTTCGTGGACGTCAGGCTGGGCGACGACTACGAGGCGATACTCGTGTCGCGCGACGGGGAGAAAACAGTGAACATGCTGAGCGGGGGTGAGCGCGTCTCACTGGCAATAGCTTACCGTCTCGCCCTGGCCAGGGCGGTCGGCGGGAGGCTGGAGACGCTGGTGATGGACGAGCCCACGATACACCTGGACGAGGAGAGGAAGCGCGAACTGATAGACATAATACGCTATGGCCTGGAGGCTACGGGGCTAAAACAGCTAATCGTCGTCACCCACGACCAGGAGCTCGAGGAGGCAGCCGACTACGTCCTCGAGGTCCGCAAGGAGAACGGCGTAAGCCGCGTCACGGCCAGGGAGCCACTAGCGGAGAGGCTCGAGGCAGCTCCTACAGGCTAGCCCTGCCGCGTCCCAGCCCTCGAGGCTATAGACCCCCTCGTGGAGGCTCGTCTCGCGCACGACGAGGTCGCCGCCCTCCCTCCTGGCCAGGGCGACCCTCGCTTTCTCCGCCTCCACGCGCAGCACGCGCCCCCGCCTCGACAGCGGCGCCCATGGCCCCGTCTCGGCCCGGACGCGCCTGGCCCAGTAGAGGGGGTCGAGCCCCGCCTCGGCCAAGCTGCCCGCGTAGAGCCTAGCGTAGAGGCACGCCCTGGCCCAGGCGTGGCTAGGCGCGCCGGCGAGGAGCCTCTCGGAGTAGCCCCTGCCCCGTGTCCAGAGGCATCTGCCCCACCCCTCCAGTCCCGGCCTGGCAAGCGCGCATAGCCTGGCATCCTCCAGGTCGGGAAGGCTTGAGCGCAGGGGCGGCAGGGTTGCAAGGATGAGCCAGCCGTCCACCACCGCCTCCTCGCTGCCCACCGCCGCGTCCTCGCTCACCGTTACAGCCTGCAGGACGACGCCGCTGCCCTCCAGCAGCGTGCGCTGCGTCGCTGTGAGCACTGTGCTCCTCCTGGAGGGCAGGCCGTAGATGAGAAGGCCTGGCCTAGTGTCGACTACTAGCTCGATATCGGCTACCGTGTAGGGGGGCCATGGCTGTGGCAGGAGGAGGGGGGTACAGGGCGTCTCGGCCATGCTGTCGAGGCCCTCCGGGGCTAACGTGTACTCGAAGCTGGCCTTGCCCCCTCTAGGCTCTAGCAGCCAGTAGCCGGTCAGGGACGCCACCGGCGGCCCGTAGAGGCTGCACGTCGTCTCGAGCCTTACCCGGGCCGGCGCCCCTGCGGCGTCAATGTAGGCCCAGTAGCTGCATGGCAATGATGGCCACCGGGGTGTGGCTATAGCCCCGGTGGAGGGACATACGTGTGGTGGCTGCGGCCCCTCGGCGCCGCGGGGTTCCTGGTCTCGCCGCCTGCTCGTCTGCTCGTGGCGTTGGGTCTCTGTGGCGCCCTGGCAGGGTGGGGGTGTTGTTTCCGGCTCCTGTGTGGCCTCTTTTTTGCCGTCTAGGCGGCTAGGTAATTGTAGTGGGTTTACCTGTACATATGTACGGAGACGTCTGGGTAACGTTTTTACAGATGTACGGAGCCCGCATGTGGTGTGGCGAACATCTATGCAGCTTGAAGATAAGATAGCCGAAATACAGTCCAAGGCGCGCTGGGCAGAGTTCCACTTCGTAGACCTAGCCGGCTATATGAGGAGCGTGTCCGTCCCAACAAGGGAGATAGACGAGAAAGCAATAAAGGAGGGCATGAACCTTCTGGACGGTAGCAGCGTCGAGGGCTTCGCGGGCATAGAGGAGAGCGACTTCCGGCTCCGCCCCGACCTCTCCACCTTCGCGGTGCTGCCCTGGGCGGAGAAAACCGCCCGATTCATAGCCGACGTGTTCACCCCCAGCGGGCGCTTCGTCAAGGATCCCCGCTACATCGCCGACCGTGCCCTCGAGCACCTGGAAAGCCAGGGACTCATGGCGTTCTTCGGCCCAGAGGTTGAGTTCAAGATAATAGACGGCCTCTACCTGGACGTTGACGCCCCGCACCGCGGCCTCGGCTACCGGATAGAGAGCCGCGAGACGCAGGACGAGGTAACCGTGTCCTTCCAGCGCGTCAAGAAGGCCTACCACACCCCCAGCCCCATAGACAAGGTGGCCGCCATACGCTACGAGATAGCCGAGGTGCTTGAAGACTACTTCGGCTTCACTGTCGAGGCTCACCACCACGAGGTAGCAGCCATGGGCCAGGTTGAGATAGACTTCCGCTTCGGAGACCTCAAGACTACTGCCGACCGGGTGGTCACGCTCAAGTACGTTGCGCGCAACGTGGCCGCGAAGTATGGGCTAGCGGCGACCTTCATGCCTAAGCTGGTTGCAGGCGACAACGGTAACGGCATGCACACGCACGTAAGCCTCTGGGACAAGAACAGTGGCCGGAACCTCTTCTACGACCCGAGCGACGAGTACGCCGAGCTGAGCCAGACGGCCAGGTACTTCATAGGGGGTATACTGGAGCACGGCCGCGCCCTGGCCGCCCTCGTCGCCCCCACCGTCAACAGCTACCGCCGCCTCGTCCCGGGCTACGAGGCCCCGGTCTACCTCGTCTGGAGTAAGGCTAACCGCAGCGCTGCCGTACGGGTACCCTTCTACGAGAAGGGCGTCGAGAAGGCCAAGAGGGTGGAGTTCCGCAGCCCCGACCCCAGCGCCAACCCCTACCTGGCGTTCGCCGCGATACTGGCCGCGGGCCTCGACGGCGTTAAGAGAAAGATAGAGCCCGGAGACCCGGTGGACAAGAACGTATACGCGATGAGCGAGGAGGAGAAGCGCCGCCTAGGCATAAGGGAGCTGCCGCGCAGCCTCGACGAGGCGCTCGACGAGCTCGAGAGCGACAACGAGTTCCTCTTCCCGATATTCACCAAGGAGGCCCTCGAGAGCTACATCGAGGTGAAGCGTGCGGAGGCCGGTATGCTGCGCCAGTACCCCAACCCGATGGAGGTCTACACCTACTTCGGCCTCTAGCCCCCATTTTCTCTCCATTCAATGCCCCTTAGGTGGTGTAGAGGGCCCTCACCGCGGCCTGGAGGGCCGCGGCCGCCAGGACTGCGGCGTGGAGCACCGCTATTCTCTCAGCCTTTGCGCGTTCTAGCAGCCTCGAAGCCACCGGGAGGGACAGGAGAGCGCCGGCCGCCAGAGCTGCCGCGTGCATGAGGGAGAAGAACCCGTGCACTCCATAGATGGCTGCGATGAGGATGAATGGCGGCATCTTCACCACAGGTGTCATAGCTATTGCGGCTTTCACGTCCACCCCGGCTGCAGCCTGCGCGGCCGCTATGAGGACGCTGAAGCCGCCGCCAGTCATAGCCTTCTCGAAGCCCGCGGCGGCTCCGGCCACGGCGGCGACCGCCAGTGGGCGGCGTACCCTGCTTCTCCGGAACCCGCCGTAGAGGGCGGCGGGCGTGAGGGCTGCCAGCGCGGCGGCGTAGAGCAGGGTCGCCGCTCTACCCTGTACCCGGCTCAGGAGGGCTGCCGAGAGCGCGGCGCTCAGCGTGGCCGACGCGGCGACAACCAGTGCTATCCTCGCGTGTCCTCTACTTCTACCTATGTTGCCTCTCCGGCGGTGCGCCAGGGTTGCCGGTATGGCTGTCGCCACCTGGGCGAGCGCTGCTGCGCCGGCCACGCTGCGGGGGTCGGCTCCTAGGAGTGTGACGAGTAAGATGCTCGCTGCTAGGCCGAACCCTAGTCCGAGGCCGTAGTCGGCTACGCCGGCTATAGTGCCTGCAGCCAGCCATGTTACGGTGTTCATCAGCCACTCTCCCCGCTTTAATTAGATCTCATTAATTCTAGCCCCGCCGCCCCGGTTTAATAAGATTTAATTAATAAGTGCTGGGGCTGCCTGCCTCCCCCGGGGGCTGGGCTGTGGCCGAGCAGAGGAGGAGGTCTAGGCACACCACGGTCTCCATACCCGTAAGCCTCTATGAGCGCATCCAGCGCCTCATAGAGGGAACAGGCTTCACCAGCGTATCCCAGTTCGTCACATATGTGCTGCGCGAGGTCGTGGCAGAGATGGAGGAGGAAAAACTGCGCAGCAGCGGCGTAACCGAGGAAGAGAAGAAAGAGATCATTGAGAGGCTGAGGAGACTAGGCTACATATAGGTGGTGCGGCATGGTCGCGAGGCCTCATGGGGGTAGGCTGGTTGACCGCGTCGCCAGGGGCCGGTCGCGTGCCAGGCTCCTCGGCGAGGCGGCCGAGATGCCGCGCATAGACATCAACGCGAGCCTCGCCGCGGACGCGGCGAACATAGCCCACGGCGTCTACAGCCCCCTAGAGGGCTTCATGACCAGCGATGACTACCAGAACGTGCTGGACGAGATGAGGCTAAGCAACGACCTACCATGGACAATACCCATAGTCCTCGACGTGTCGGAGAGCGAGGCCGCGGGGCTAGAGGAGGGCGACGAGGTCGCGCTGTACCACCGCGGCCGCCCAGTGGCCGTGATGCATGTCGAGGAGATCTACCGCTGGGACCGCCGCGAGTACGCGGAGAAGGTGTTCCGAACCACGGACCCCGCGCACCCCGGTGTGGCCAGGCTGGCTAGGCGGAAAGAGCTGTTCCTCGGCGGCGAGCTGCTCCTAATAGATGAGCCCCCGGAGAGGTTCGAGAACGTGCGCCTATGGCCCAAGGAGACCCGGGTCCTCTTCGAGGCACGCGGCTGGAGAACCATCGCCGCCTTCCAGACGCGGAACGTCCCCCACCTGGGCCACGAGTACGTGCAGAAGGCCGCGCTCACCTTCACCGACGGGCTCTTCGTGAACCCTCTGGTTGGGTGGAAGAAGCCGGGCGACTACAAGGACGAGGTGATAGTCGAGGCCTACCGGGCGCTGATAGAGCACTACTACCCTAAGACCAGCGTGGTGTTCAGCGTGCTAAGGATGGAGATGCGCTACGCCGGCCCCAGGGAGGCCGTCCACCACGCTATTGTGAGGAAGAACTTCGGCGCCACCCACTTCATAGTAGGCAGGGACCATGCTGGCGTTGGGAGCTACTACGGCCCCTACGAGGCGTGGGACCTCCTGCGCCAGTTCCCCGACCTGGGCGTGACACCCCTCTTCGTCCGGGAAGCCTTCTACTGCAAGAAGTGCGGCCAGATGGTCAACGAGAAGATATGCCCCCACGGCGAGGAATACCGGGTGAGGATAAGCGGCACCAAGCTTCGCAAGATGATAATGGAGGGTAAGAGGCCCCCAGAGTACATGATGCGGCCCGAGGTAGCAGAGGTCGTGCTAAGCTTCCCGAACCCCTTCGTAGAGGAAACGGAGGAAGGCTAAGGGATGAGAGGCGGCTGCGCCGCCCTGGCCGGCGCCCTTACCCAGCGGGTGGCCATAGTCCACCACTGGGACAGCGACGGCGTTGCAGCGGCCTCCCTGCTGGCGAGAGCGGCCCTAGGCGCGGGCGGAGCGGTAGCCAAGGCCGCGGTTCCCAGGATAGGGAGGTACAGCTGGAAAGCCCTCCCCCAGCCCGGGGGCGTGGATCTAGTCCTAGTGCTCGACTACGGCATCCCCGGTAGCGACTACGAGGCCTACGCCAGCCGCCTAGACGTCCCCGTCGTGGTGGTGGACCACCACCGGGTTGAGCCGCCGAGAGGCGGGCCGGGCAACCTAAGCTACTGCAACCCCGTAGCCCAGGGACGGGGCGGCGAAGCCGACCACCCCTCGGCCGCCATGCTCCTCCACGGCCTCCTAGGGCGCAGCGGGCGCGGAGACAGCCTCCTCGCCGCGCTCGGCACCATAGGCGACCTCGCGCCCTTCTACGACGCCTCTAGGCCCCACCCAGGCCTCGACGCGGCGGCGTCCCACGCCCACAGGGCGGGCGTAGACCTCCGGCAGCTGCGGGAGCTGGCCGAGCGCATAGACTCATGCTACCGGCTCCTCGACGAGGACTGCATAGCCCACGCGTTCCGGCTGGCAACGCTGGACCCCTTCTCTCTACTCGGCGACCGCCTCCTGGCGGAGGCCAGGGAGAAGGCTAGCCGGCTCGTAGAGGAGGCCTACCAGGCGCTCCGCCCCCTCGGCCGCGTCTGTGGCTTCAAGGCCTACTACTTGGAGGTGGATGCCCTAGTCTCCAGTGCTGTGGGCAGACGGCTGGCCGCGGAGGAGCCGGGGGAGACGGTCGCCCTAATACACTACATTCCGAGCCAGCACGGCGGCTTCATATACGTGAGGAGCCTGTCCTCGAGGCTTGACTGGCTGCACGAGAGGGCACGCCGGCGGGGGCACCGGGCGGGCGGTAAGACCAATGTAGCAGTCATAGAGTTCGACGGCTCCATCGAGGACGCCTTGGGGCTGCTCGAGTCCCTGTGCGCGGAGAGTGGAAGCAGCTAAGGCGGGCCGCAGCGCCGCCCCACCCTGCCCGGGCGTGGCTGCTATGGCGCGCCGCGTGTTCATCCTAGGCCTGGACTCTATGCCGCCTAGCGTGCTCTACGAGGGCGGCGACGGCGGCAGCTTCCAGTACATAAAGGGCATCCTTGGCGAGTCGAGAAGGTACCGGATGAGGAGCTGCCACCCGCCCATAACGGTGCCGGCATGGATGGTTATGTATACGGGGCGCACGCCCGGCGAGCTGGGCATATATGGCTTCAGGCACCGCCGCCCCGGCGAGTTCGGCTACTACATAGTCAACAGCGGGTATGTGCGCTACCCCACTCTCTGGGAGGAGGCCGGCCGCCGAGGGCTCCGAGTAGGCGTCTACGGCGTGCCGCCCACGTATCCGCCCAAGCCGGTACACGGGTTCATGGTCACCGATTTCACCACGCCTGGCCCGGAGAAGCCCTATACCTTCCCGCCCTGGCTGCGGCGCGAGCTCGAGCAGGCAACCGGGCCGACGATATTCGACATAGTGTACCGTAGCGGCGACAAGCGCCGCGTCGCCCGCGACCTGTTCCGCATGCTGGATAACCACCAGAGGCAGGTAGAGTACCTGGCGACCAGGAAGAAGTGGGACCTCTTCGCCTACGTGGAGATAGCTGTTGATCGTGCCCACCATGCTTTCTGGAAGTACTTCGACCGGAGCCATCCTAGGTACGAGGAGCACCCGGAGTACAGCAGCGTGATACCCGACCTGTACCGCCGGATAGACAGGTGGTTCGAGAACCTCCACAAGAAGCTTCCAAAAGACACCGTGATAGTCATAGTCAGCGACCACGGCATAAAGTCTATGAAGGGCGCGTTCGCGATAAACCAGTGGCTCATAGAGCAGGGCTACCTAGCCCTACGCCCCGAGGCTGGTAGTGCCGGGCCGGGCACCGACCTGAGAGAAGACATGATAGACTGGGGTAGAACCATAGCCTGGGCATGGGGCGGCTACTACAGCAGAGTCTTCATAAACCTGAAGGGCAGGGAGAAGAACGGCATAGTTGAGCCAAAGTACTACGAGGAGACAGTCAACCAGCTCAAGAGGGACATAGCGAAGATACGGGGACCCGGCGGCGAGCAGTGGCTTAACACCGCGTACCGGCCCGAAGAACTCTACCCCGAGGTGAGAGGCGACCCACCCGACCTAATGGTCTACCTGGACGACCTCTGGTGGCGCCCAGCCGGGACAATAGGGTGGCCCAGCCCGTATCTCGAGGAGAACGACCGCGGCCCCGACGACGCGGTACACGACTGGATAGGGGTCTACGCGGTCTACGACCCAGAGGGCACCATCGAGGCCGGCGACGCCGGAGAGATACAGATACACGAGATAAAGAGAAACCTCGAGGAGGTGCTCTATGGCTAGGTAGCTAGGCCTTGCCGCCGCCGGAGCCGAGCCTTCTCAGCACGGCCTCCACGAGCCTCTCAGTGTTCTCCTCCACGCTGCCGCCCACCGTGTCCAGCACCAGGTCCGGGCTCTCCGGGGGCTCATAGGGGTCGCTCACGCCGGTGAAGTGGCTTATCTCCCCCCGCAGGGCCCTCCGGTAGAGCCCCTTCGGGTCGCGGCGTATACACTCCTCCAGCGGGCACTTCACATACACCTCCATGAACGGCGCCTCCTCCTCCACGATGCGCCTAACCTCCTCGCGGACACTCCTATAGGGGGACACGAAGCTACAGAACACTATGACGCCGTTCCTGGCTAGAAGCCTCGCTATCCACGCGACGCGGAGAAGGTGCCTCCTCCTCTCCTCCCTCGTGAACCCGGCGTCCGGGTTGATGGTCTTCCTCACCCAGTCGCCGTCCAGGACCTCAACCCGGTACCCTTTCGAGCGTAGAGCCTCAGCGGCCCGCGTCGCCAGCGTCGTCTTCCCGCTACCCGGCAGCCCGGTTAGCCAGACAACCACGCCCCTCTCCGGGCAGACAGCGCCAGCCAAGGCAGCGCCCCCAGCGTGCTAGGCGCCAACAACTGGGCCCCTAGTTAACCCCCCGGGCCGCTAGAGCCAGGCTATGCCGCGTAGAAACCTCTCCAGGGCGGAGAGGAACGCGTCGGGGGCGTCACGGTGCACCACGTGGCCAGCCCCCTCCACTACGACGAGCTCCGCGCCCAGCTCGCGGGCTATGCTGTGTGCCTGCTCCCTCAGGGGCCTCCTGTCCCTGCCGCCGACCACTATGAGCACGCCCACCCCTCTCTCCGCGGCGCTGCGCAGCGCGTCCCTAACCCTCCCCGCCTCGCCGCCGAGCGCGGGGCCGACCAGGACGAGCCCCGCCACGGCCTCCCCCCATCTTTCGGCTGCGAGGGCAGCGTAGCGCGCCCCCATGCTGGCGCCGACCGCCACGAGCCTCCGCATGCCCGCAGCCTTCACGGCGGCCTCGGCGACGGCAAGGTTTAGCTCCAGGCCGCGCCCCCTCCTAGTGCAGCTCGTAGACCTGCCGTAGGGCATGTCGGGCGCGGCGACGGCGAGCCCCCTCTCCGCCCCCCATGCGGCTACGCCGCTCTCAACCCAGACGGTGTAGCGGAAACTGTAGCCGTGGAGGAGTAGTAGCCCCTTCTCCCCGGGAAGGGTGAGGCACTCGCACTCCACGCCGGGGCCGCCGGCAACACGGGTTATGCGAAACTTCTCCGCCACAGCCGTCCCCGGCTTCTCCTAGAAGACGCCTAGGAGCCGGTATTGAGGCTACCAGGGGCAGCGGCAGGGCCCAGTCCCCGGCCGGCGCCGTGAAGCTGCCGGGTAGGCTCAGTGTTTCCGGCTCTCCACATCCCCGCCGCCAGGCGGATAGGGAGACCCTCTTATCCATCACAGCCGGCTCTGCAGGCACCCCTAGGCCCCCCTTAACCCCTGCCCCGCCGCTGGCGTCAACGCAAAAATAGCCCCGCCGCGGCCCCCGGGACGCTATGAGGGCCGGTGTGCGGCGGTCGTCTAGCCTGGACTAGGACGCCGGCCTTCCAAGCCGGTGATCCCGGGTTCAAATCCCGGCCGCCGCACCAGTCCCCGCCTAGAGCCCTACTCTCCCTCCACCCCCGTCCTATGTGCTCCACCTCCCCGGCTGCGCCGCAGGGCCCGGGTGGTCTCCTCCCTTAGCTCCCTGGAGGGGTTATCGGGCCCGGCCTCTCGGGCACGTGGCGGCTGCTGGCCGTCGCCGCCGCACGCCTGGAGGGCTATCCTTATAGAGGCCTCCCCGTTGGTGGCGGGTGTAGCCTGGGGTTGTGCCGCCGTAGCTCAGCGGGAGAGCGCCCGGCTGAAGACCGGGCGGTCCGGGGTTCGAATCCCCGCGGCGGCACCAGGCCGCCCGGTCTCTCCCCTCGCCAACCCGGCTGTCTCGGCGTGCTTCTTCTCGGTGCCCGTGCTGCCGGTGAGGAGGACTTGCCCATTGGAGCCCCGCCGGGGTTGTGACGTGACCGTGGCGGCTGAGGCTCCATAGGCTTTTAGAGGGGTGTCGGGGGGTGGCGTTTGTTGCCCTGGGGTTGCTGTTAGCGGCTAGTGGGGTGGTTGGTGCTGAGCGAGCAGTACCGCTACATTGTCCGCATAGCTGGCGTGGATATACCGGGTGACATGAAGCTAGCTCACGGGCTCGCCCGGATTAAGGGCGTTGGGTACAACTTCGCGTTGGCGCTCTGCAGGCTCACCGGGCTTGACCCGGAGAAGAGGGTTGGCTTCCTAAGCGATACAGAGGTGGAGAAGATAGAGAGCGCGCTTCGCGACCCAAAGGCTATCGGTATACCCTCGTGGATGCTGAACAGGCGCAAGGACTACGAGACGGGGCGCGACCTCCACCTGGTCGGCGCCGACCTGGTGTACTACGTCAGGCGCGACATTGAGCGCGAGAAGAGGATAAGGAGCTGGAGGGGTATACGCCACGCCCTCGGCCTCAAGGTGCGCGGCCAGAGGACAGCCACCACGGGCCGCATAGGCATGACTGTGGGTGTGCAGCGTAGGAAGTAGCGTGTAGGGGGAGGGGTTGAGCCGTGGGTGACCCGAAGAAGCCGCGTAAGAAGTGGCAGGGCCCGAAGCACCCCTGGATAAAGGAGAGGCTCGTCCGCGAAATAGAGCTCATGGGCAAGTATGGCCTGCGGAACAAGAAGGAGCTTTGGCGGCTGGAGACGCTCGCCAGGTACTTCCGTCACCGCGCCCGCGGCCTGCTGGCGCTGCCGCCCGAGATACGCGAGAAGGAGGAGAAGAGCCTACTCGCTAGGCTATACGAGCTAGGCGTGCTGCCCGACAACGCTACCCTCGACGACGTGCTCGGCCTCAACGCGGAGCACTTCCTCGAGCGCCGGCTGCAGACGATAGTGTTCCGTAAGGGCCTTGCCAGGAGCATCCACGAGGCGAGGCAGCTGATAGTCCACGGCCATATAGCGATAGCTGGCCGCAGGCTGCGCAGCCCGGGCTACCTGGTGAAGAGAGAGGAGGAGGACCTAGTGGACTACGCGCCTACAAGCCCCCTCGCTGCCCGTGCGGCGCAGGAGGGTGAGGAGGAGGGCCTGGAGGCCCAGTAGGTCTCAGCTAGCACTACCGTGGGGGTGGCCTCGCCGTGGCGTTCCATGCCCGCGAGATAAAGTGGGGTGTAGCCCACATATACTCGAGCTACAACAACACGATAATACACATAACGGACCTCACGGGCGCCGAGACCGTCGCGCGTACAAGCGGCGGCATGGTTGTCAAGGCTGACCGCGAGAAGCCCAGCCCCTATGCGGCTATGCTGGCTGCGAGCCGCGCAGCGCAGCAGGCCATGGAGAGGGGCATAATGGCGCTCCACATCAAGGTGCGTGCACCCGGCGGCCATGGGCCTAAGACTCCTGGCCCTGGCGCCCAGGCGGCTATACGAGCCCTAGCAAGGGCGGGCTTCATAATAGGCCGTATAGAGGACGCTACCCCGTTGCCTCACGACACGACGCGGAGGCCTGGTGGACGCCGCGGCCGCCGCGTCTAGCCCCATGTTTTGCCTCATCTCCCTGTCTGCGTGCCTCTCCTCGGAGCAGTGTTGGCTCATCTTCGTCTCTTTATCGGGGGTCCTCGTTTCCCTCCTGCCTGGTGGGTTTGCTTTTAGTCGGGCAGTGTCTGGGGTGCCGGGCTTCCAGGGTGGCTACTGGGTTGGCTGCTGTGAGGGTCTGCGTCCTTGAGGAGGCGCGTGAGCGTCTCCGGTTCCTGGTTGAGGGTGCGCCGCTTCCACTGGTGAACGCTCTTAGACGCGCGGCTTACACTGACGTGCCTGTTATGGCTGTGGACTATGTAGAGGTGTTTGAGAACAACACGGTTCTCTACGACGAGATAATTGCCCACCGTATTGCGTTGATCCCCTTGACCAGCGAGGCGGCCCTGGAGAAGTACAGGCGGCCGGAGGAGTGCCGCGAGGCCGAGCTAGGCGACCCCGACTGCTACGCGGTTCTCCGCCTCGAGGTGGAGACCGGCGCGAACGAGGAACGCATGGTCTATAGCGGCGACCTTGAGCCACAGGATCCGGATGTGAGGCCGGTCTACGCTAACATGCCTATAGTGCTTATGGCGCCGGAGCAGAGGATACGCATGCAGGCTTATGCCAGGCTCGGCTACGGCAAGGAGCATGCTAAGTGGATGCCGGTCAGTGTCGCTGCGCACCGCTACCTGCCCGTAGTGGAGTTCGACACGTCGAAGATGAGCGAGGACTGCCTGTCATGCGTAGAGGCCGCCTACCCCTGGCTGGCGGAGAGGATGCGGCAGCAGGGCAGCGGCCGCATAGAGATACTCGAAGATGTCAACACTTCTGCCCTCTACTGGTGCGCAAGGAGGAGGTGTGGCGAAGGGCTCAGCGTCTCCTATGACGACAGCCGCTTCATCGTGAAGATAGAGACGACGGGGGCCCTGCCGGCTAGGAGGGTCGTGGTTGAGGCGCTCAACGCGGTGGCTAGGAAGGCTGAAAACCTCCTAGCCGAGCTGGAGGCTCTGCGCCGGGAGGAGTCAGCGGGTACCGAGGAGTAGCTAGCCCAAGCGGGGTGGGTTACGGGTTGCAGACCACTAAAAGGGTGATATCGACCAACATAGTTGTGAGGCGGACGATAAGGGAGCTACGGAAGGCCGCCAACCAGAACAACGCAGCTGTATGGCGCTATGTGGCCGACCTCATCGAGAGGCCGCGCCGGCTACGCTACGCCGTGAACCTGAGCAAGATAAACCGCTACAGTCGCCCCGGCGAGGTAGTGGTTGTTCCCGGGAAGGTGCTGGGCGCCGGCAGCGTCGACCACGCAGTGACGGTGGCAGCCCTCGGCTTCAGCGAGCAGGCGGTCGAGAAGATACGCGCCGCGGGCGGCAGGGTGGTGCACATCCTGCAGCTGGTCCGCGAGAACCCCCGCGGCAGCGGAGTCAGGATTATTATATGAAGGGCCGTCTCGGCCCTCCTTCACGGGGTGCGGTTGCGATGGCCTCTGTCAAGGTGGAGGCGCCTAGGCCGCCGGAGAGGGTGCTCTACGTAGACGCCACGGATCAAGTGCTTGGCAGGATGGCGGCAGAGGTGGCGAAGAGGCTCCTCGAGGGCTACCGCGTCTACATTGTTAACGCGGAGAAGGCGGTGGTTAGCGGCGACCCCCTGCGCGTGATTAAGAGCTACCAGGTCTGGCTGCAGCTCCATGTGCACGTTAACCCGTACAAGTGGGCCCCCCACCGGCCCAGGACGCCGACGATGATAGTCAGGAAGGCAGTGCTAGGCATGCTTCCGCGCAGCAAGCAGAAGGGCAGAGAGGCGGCGAGGAGGCTCCGCGTCTACATAGGTGTGCCCCACGACCTCGAGGGGAAGAGCTTCGTCCGCTTCCGCTTCGCGGACGCTTCCCGGCTGGGTCACAAGTTTATACGCGTAGGCGAGATAGCGAGGCAGCTCGGATGGAAAGGGGTGAGGAGTAGGCCATGAGCAGCGCCGCGGGGCAGACAGGGAGCCAGGCGCAGCCCCCCAGGGTGCTGGGCGCCTACCTGCAGGCGGAGAAGCCGGTACGGATAGTGGTCTCCACGGGTAAGAGGAAGACGAGCATAGCCCGTGCCGTGATAAAGCCGGGTAAGGGCCGGGTCTGGGTCAACGGTGTCCCCCTAGAGCTCTGGCCCATAGAGATGGCGCGCCTCAAGATGATGGAGCCGGTGCTCATAGCCGGCGAGGACATAATGGGCGGGATCGATATACGTGTGACTGTCAGCGGCGGCGGATACATGAGCCAGGCGGATGCGGTGAGAATGGCTATAGCCAGGGGGCTCGTAGCCTACACTGGCAGCGAGGAGCTGCGGAAGATATTCGAGGAGTACGACCGCTCGATGCTGGCCGGCGACCCGAGGAGGACCGAGCCGGAGAAGCCTATGAGGAGGAGCGCCAGGCGCCGCTGGCAGAAGAGCTACCGCTAGCCCAATAGTACGCCCTGTTTTAGCCCCCGTCCTCCGCTCCCAGCCCTGAGTCCTAGCCGTGTCCCTCCGCTGGGGTGGCTTGGCTTGATAGTGCCTATACGCTGCATGACCTGCGGTGCCCCGCTTGCACAGTACTGGGAGGAGTTCCGGCGCCGCGTTGAGGCCGGAGAGGATCCGGAGAAGGTCCTCGACGACCTAGGTGTCAGGAGGTTCTGCTGCAGGAGGACCCTGTTGGCGCATGTGCCCGCCATATACGAGGTGCGGCATTTCCGCCGTATACTCTGAGCGCCCCCTCCGGCTTCTACTCCAGGCTCTCCCGTGTGGCCGGCTAGCCGGGTTCCTTAAAACCCCGTCAGTGCTGGCTTGCCGTGGCTCGGGGGCTGGTTGCGGTGAGCGAGTACGGCAGGCAGAAGGTAGAGATTGGTGGCCGCGAGGTAGAGCTACTGGTCCCGCTGGAGAAGTACCTCTCGGCTGGCATGCATATAGGCACGCATATCTGCACCGCGTATATGCGGCGTTTCGTGTACCGTGTGCGCTCCGACGGCCTATACATACTCGACATAAGGAAGACCGACGAGAGGCTGCGTGTGGCCGCGAAGTTCCTGTCCAGGTTTGAGCCCTCCAAGATAGCCGCGGTGGCCGTCCGCCAGTACGGGCAGAAGCCGGTGCAGAAGTTCTGCACATACCTCGGCTGCAAGGCCCTCACGGGCCGCATACTGCCTGGCACATTCACCAACCCGAGCCTAGAGTGGTACATTGAGCCGGAGGTCGTGCTCGTCAGCGACCCGCGTGCCGACAGCCAGGCGATAGACGAGGCGAGCAGGATGGGTATACCCGTAGTAGCCCTGGCGGACACCGACAACCGCGTAGAGAACATAGACCTCATCATACCAGTCAACAACAAGGGGCGTAGGAGCCTCGCACTGGCGTACTGGATACTGGCCCGCGAGATACTCCGCCTCCAGGGCAAGCTGGGCCCGGACCAGGACCTCCCGGAGCCCCCGGAGGCGTTCGAGTACCGCGCGAGGCGCCGCCGCTAGCCGGCGCCTCCCTCCCGCGGCACAGCCCCCGGGGCTCTCGTCGAGGGAGGCATGCAGGTGTTGAGGTACCTGGCTGGCCGCGTGGTTGGCGGTAAGCGTCTACCCGTCGCGGCGGGCCTCTTCTACGAGGCGGAGCCGGATAGGCTGCGCGCCCAGATGGAGTGGGGGCTGCGCCACCCCCTGGGGCCCGGGGACGCGGGGCCCCGGGAGGGCGTCGCGGCCGTAATGGCCCCCCATGGCGGCTATTTCTACGCGGGGCCCCTCTACGCGGCCGCCTTCTCGCCGCTGGCTAGGAGCCGGTGGGACAGCGTCGTTGTGGTCGGCCCTAACCACACCGGCGTCGGGCCCGGTGTCTCGGTCTACCCTAGCGGCAGCTGGGTTACCCCCCTAGGCGAGGTCGCGGTCGACGAGGAGCTTGCCTCCAGGATAGCTGGGGCCGCCGGCGCCGAGCTAGACGTTACTGCCCACCTGTACGAGCATAGCGTGGAGGTCGTGGTTCCCTGGCTCCAGTTCCTCCTGGAGCCCGGGTGGCGCCTCGTGGCGGTAGCCATGCTGGACCAGGAGCCCTCGTCTGCGGCGCGGCTCGCCCACGCGGTGGCGGAGGCCGCGGCCTCTCTAGGTAGGAGCGTCCTGGTGGTCGCCTCCGCCAACCTCTCCTCCTACCTGGGCTATGAGGAGGCCGTGGAGAAGGATAAGGCCGTCCTGGAGCGCCTGGTTGCCGGCAGCCTCGGAGCCGTCTACGAGGCGGTTGTGGAGAACCAGGTGCCCACCTGTAGCGCCGGAGTTATGGAGTTCCTTGGCGAGTATGCGAGGATAAAGGGTTGCCGCCTGGAGGTGCTACGCTACGCGACCAGCGGCGACGTGGGCGGAGAGAAGGAGGTAGTCACCGGCTACGCGGCTGCCGTAGCCCAGTGCCCCGGGGCCAAGGAAGGAGGGGAGGGTGACGGCACGGCTTGAGGCGCTACCCTCTAGCGCTCCCCGTCTTCGGCGTACCCGTGCTGGGCAAGGTGAACCCCTACCTGGTGCTGGCCTCGACGCAGCCCCTGATAGGGGTTGAGGTCGAGCTAGAGGAGGCGCAGTCCCCCTCGGTGACGGTGGAGGGCGCCAGGCTGGGGTGGCGTTTCGAGCTGGCGCTTAAGTCGTTCGTGGACGCTCTTTCCGCCCGCCTCGAGCAGCCCCTCGCGGCGCGCCTCGGCGTGAGCGTCGAGGGCGTCGAGTACCCCCCGGCGGCGCCCGTCTACGCGGCCTCGACGCTTGCGCTGGTGGAGGCGGTGGCCGAGGCTGGGGGCTACGAGCTGGACAGGGAGGAGGTGCTCGCCGCCGCCTCGAGCATCGACAGGGATGCCGCGGTGTGGCTGGACTACCTCGACGGCCTGCGTGCAGCCGCCTACGGGGCCGGGAGCATAGCCTACCGTAGCGGCGAGGACCCGCTGCCCCTAGGCGTCGGCGGCACGGTGGCGCTGGAGCTGGTCGGCGAGCAGGATATCGGCGAGGACGTCTCGACCAGGATGAGCGACGCGCTGCTCGTGGGGGCTGCAAGGCTTGCGGGCAGCTCGGTCCTAGAGGCTGTCTCGGCGCTCCGGCGCCGCGAGGCGGGCTTCGGCGAAGTGTTCGCGTTGGCGGCCAGGGTTGACGACGCCCTGTTCTACATGCTCTACGGGGCTGAGCCTGCGGGCGGCACCTGTAAGCTCACCCCATCGCTGCAGAGGGTGTATGGTGTATGCCTGGAGGGCAGCGGGATGGGCGACAGGGTGGTGTTCTCCCTATAAAGCTTGGAGGCAGCGTCATAACCGACAAGGAGCGCCCCTTCAGCCTACGCCTAGCCGTGGCGGAGAGGGTTGCGTGGGAGCTGGCGCGGGCGGCCCAGGAGCAGGGGCTGAGCTACGTCATAGTCCTAGGCGGCGGCAGCTACGGCCACGCGGCAGCCAAGATGGTCCGAGAGGCCGGCGCCTCGGCCCCGGAGGCGCTCTCAATAGTGACGGGGGCGATGGCCGAGCTGGCGCTGGCGGCCGCAGACGTGTTCTCCATGGCAGGGCTTAGGCCTGTCCTCTACCCGCCGCACGCCTTCTGCCGCCCACGCGGCCTCCGCCCCGGCTGCGACTGGGGCCTCGTGGTCGAAGCGCTGAAGGCCGGCGTGACGCCGGTCACGTACGGGGACGCCTACCCCTGCGGAGGGGGGTGGTGCATAGTCTCCGGCGACGAGCTGCTAGTTGAGGCGGCGTGCGCCGTGGGCGCCAGCCGGGCCGTCTACGTCAGCGACGTCGACGGCATATACGGCCCTGACGGGCGCGTCCTGGGGGAGGCCAGCCTCCAGGAGCTGAGGGGGCTCGCCGCCGCGGCCGGCCGGAGGAGCGGCTACGACGTCACCGGGGGGCTGGCCAGGAAGATAGCCGCGCTGGCCGAGAACCGTTGCCCGGGCCTCGCCAGCGTATGGGTGGTCAACGGTATGAGGGAGGGCAGGCTCTACCGCCTCCTGAGCCGCTGGGACGCCGAGGCCACCCTGGTTACACTCTAAACCCGGGGCCGCGTGGAGCCGCTGGCGCCGGGAAGGACGCTTAGGGTGCCCGTCTTGTCCACGCCGCCCCGCAAGCTGGACCATATCAGGATAGCGCTGGACAGCCCCGTGGAGCACGAGGCCTCCACGCTCCTAGACAACGTCGTCCTAGGGCACGCCGCGCTGCCCGAGGCTTCCCTCGAGGACGTGAGGCTCGACACATGGTTCCTCGGGAAGAGGCTCTCAGCCCCCATCATGGTTACCGGCATGACGGGGGGCCACGAGGTCGCGGCCAAGATAAACTGCGCCATAGCGGAGGCGGTAGCCGAGCACGGCCTGGCCATGGGGGTCGGCAGTCAGCGCGCGGCCATAGAGCACCCCGAGCTGGCGTACAGCTTCCGCGTCGCCAGGGAGTGCGGCGGCGACATAGTGCTTGTGGCGAACATCGGCGCGCCCCAGCTCGTGAAGGGCTACGGGCTGGAGGAGGCAGTCAAAGCGGTGGAGATGATCGACGCCGACGCCCTCGCGGTCCACCTAAACGCCTCGCAGGAGGCTTTCCAGCCCGAGGGCGACACCGACTTCAGGGGCGTGCTGCGCGCGGTGGAGAGGCTCGCGGCTGAGCTACCCGTGCCGCTCATAGTGAAGGAGACCGGCCACGGACTGGGGTACGAGGCGGCGCTAGCGCTACGCGGCGCCGGCGTCAGGTTCTTCGACGTCTCCGGCGCCGGGGGCACGAGCTGGGTTCTGGTGGAGAAGTACCGTGCCGAGGCGCTGGGCGACCGGGTTCTCGCCTCGGCGGCGTGGAGCTTCCGGAACTGGGGGCTGCCGACCGCGCAGGCAGTAGTGGAGACCAGGTGGGCGGCCCCTGACGCCTGCATAGTAGCCAGCGGCGGTGTAAGGACGGGGCTCGACGCGGCCAGGGCGATAGCCCTCGGCGCCGACCTGGCGGGGACGGCGCTGCCCGTGATAAGGGCCTACGCGGAGGCCGGCCGCGAGGGCGTCTCGGAGCTGCTGGCGACCATGGTGAGGGAGCTGCGCGCCGCGGTGTTCCTCTCGGGCGCGAGGAGCGTGGGCGAGCTGCGCGGGAAGAGGATAACCCTCCTGAGCCCCCTGAGGGACATACTCGTCTCCAGGGGTGTGCCGCTGGGCCTCTACCTGGAGGGGGCTAGAAGCCTATTCTATCCGGGGGCTACGTGTAGTAAGACGGCCTAGCAGTCTCCGACGCTAGGCTCCCTGGCCGAGCGAGGGGTATGCCCTTGGTCGAGATGAGCGAGGAGCTGAAGAAGTTCATAGCGAACGTGGCGGGGCTTGTTGATGGCTACATCTATGCCCGTGTCCACGGCGAGCCCCAGGCGCTCTACGAGGCCGCGCTGCACCTCATACGCGCCGGCGGCAAGAGGCTGCGCCCCGTCGTCGTGATAGCGGCTGCGGGCGCGCTGGGGGAGCAGGCGGAGAAGGCCCTGCCCTTCGCCGCCGCCGTTGAGCTTGTCCACAACTTCACCCTAATCCACGACGACATAATGGATAGGGACGAGATGCGTAGAGGTGTGCCGACGGTACACAAGCTTTGGGGCGAGGCCATGGCTATAACGGCGGGGGACCTGCTCTTCTCTAAGGCCTTCGAGGTCCTCGTTGACGCTGTGGATAAGGGTGTCCCGCCCGCCCGGGTCGCCAAGGCTGCAAGGCAGCTCGCCCGCTCCTCATCCGTGGTGGCCGAGGGCCAGGCCCTAGACATGATGTTCGAGGAGGAGGAGGACATAGGCGTAGAGGACTACCTCAAGATGATATACAAGAAGACTGGCGCCCTCTTCGAGGCCTCGGCCGTGCTCGGCGGCCTCGTCTCCACGGAGGATGAGGGCGTCCTAGCCGGCCTGGCCACATATGGTAAGAGCCTCGGAATAGCGTTCCAGATTCGTGACGACGTGCTCAGCATCACCGGCGAGGAGGGGGAGCTGGGCAAGCCGGTCTACAACGACATCCGCGAGGGCAAGAAGACGCTTCCAATAATCTACGCCCTGGAGAGGCTGGGAGACGAGGAGAGGGAGAGGCTCCGCTACCTCATAGGCCGCAGGGACGCGTCCCCAGAGGAGCTACGGGAGGCAGCCGAGCTGATAAAGAAGAGCGGCGCCGTGGACTACGCGGAGAAGCTCGCAGAGGAGTACATGAAGCGGGCCGTTGCCGCGCTAACCGTTCTGCCGGAGAACCGGTACCGCCGCCTCCTCGAAGAGCTGGCCGTCTTCGCGGTCCGCAGGACCCGGTAGGCGCCGGCGCCGCCCCTTCTTCTACCCCCTCTACGCCGACCCGGGCTGCTGGAGCAACGGGGTGCAGGCCTGCGTGAGCACAGCCGAGAGCCGCTGCGCCAGGAGCCCCTACCATGTACCCAGGCTCTACGTGGAGGGGCTGAGAAGCGACGAGTACCTGGAGCTCGAGGACGGCGCCGCGAGGCGCGTGGAGAGATGCGCCGCCCCCAGGTGCTTCGGCAAGGCTATCTACGGGTCCGTCCTCGACGAGATAGTAGACCTTCTCTCCAAGAAGGCCAGGAGGGGCTTCATAGTTGTCCTTCCACCGGACTACCGTGAGGCCCTGCTAGTAGAGAAGGATACGCAGCTGGAGCCCATCCCGATGGAGGGAGCCCGTGTCGCCTTCGAGATATGCGAGGGGGACCGCGTCTCCGTCGACGACACACTCGGCTTCGTGGCCACCCGTAAACGCGAGGTCCGCCACGTGAGGAGCCACGTGGAGGGCCTGGTTGTCTACATCTACTCGTCGCCCTATAGCCGCCCTGACCGCAACATAGTCCTCCTGGCGCCGGAGGAGGCGGTGCGCCGTGTCCGAGTCGAGTACTGAGAGGAGCCTCGAGGAGCTCGTACGCGGCTATGCCCTCCTAAACGCGGTGGAGCATGGCGGTAAAGCCGCGGTAGGCCCTGTGATGGGCAAGATCATGGCCGAACGTCCCGACCTCAGGCCGCGTGCAAGGGAGGTGGCGGCGCTCGCCAGGAGGATAGTGGAGGAGGTGAACAAGCTTAGCCCGGGGGAGCAGCGCCGGCTGCTCGAGGAGAGCTACAGCTGGGTCCTCGAGAAGCGGAAGTCCGGGAAGAGCGTGGAGGAGAAGCAGCTGCCGCCCCTGCCGGGAGCCGTGGAGGGCCGCGTCGTAACAAGGTTCGCACCTAACCCCGACTTCGTGATACACCTTGGCAACGCGAGGCCCGCGCTGCTCAGCTACCTCTATAGGGAGATGTACAGGGGGAGGATGGTTCTCCGGTTCGAGGACACGGATCCGAGGACGAAGACGCCGCTGCCCGAGGCCTACAAGCTCATACGCGACGACCTGCACTGGCTGGGCGTGAAGTGGGACAAGGAGTACGTGCAGAGCATGCGGATGAAGATATACTATGACCTCGCAGGGCGCCTCATAGAGGCCGGCGGGGCCTACGTGGACGACCTGCCCGGGGAGGAGTTCCGCCGCTACCGCCGCGCCGGCAGGCTGGCCGAATACCCGCCGAGGACACGGAGCCCCGAGGAGAACCTCGAGCTATGGGAGCGCATGCTCCGCGGCGACTACGGCGAGGGCGAGGCAGTTCTCCGGGTCAAGACGGACCCCCGCCACCCCGACCCGAGCGTCCGGGACTGGGTAGCCTTCCGCATAATAGACACGTCCAGGTACCCGCACCCCGTGGTTGGCGACGAGTACACGGTGTGGCCAACCTACAACTTCGCCGCGGCGGTAGATGACCACCTGATGGGCGTCACCCATATACTCCGGGCGAAGGAGCACATGCAGAACACTGTGAAGCAGCAGTTTCTCTACCGCTACTTCGGCTGGGAGTACCCCCACGTGATACACTTCGGCAGGCTCAAGCTAGAAGACTTCATTATGAGCAAGTCCCTGCTCAAGAGCCTCCTGGAGAGAGGCATCGGTAGGGGCATAGACGACCCCCGTTTCGCCACCATAGCCGGCCTCCGTAGGCGCGGGATAACGGCCGAAGCCATAAGGGAGATAATAGTAAGCGTTGGCGTGAAGTACACGGATGCAAGCATCAGCTTCAAGAACCTCGCCGCGGTGAACAGGAGCATAGTGGACAATAAGGCGAAGAGGATAATGGCTGTCTTCAACCCAGTGAGGCTCGTGGTCGAGGCCGTCCCCTGGGACAGCCTGGAGGTGGAGATACCCTTCCACCCCAACGGCAGGCTAGGCTCGAGAAAGATAAGGCTGAAGGCTAAGAACTCGACACTAGAACTGCTCATCGACGGCGGCGACGCGGCCCGGCTAGCAAGGCAGGGCAGACTCATAAGGCTGATGGAGGCGTTCAACGTAGAGATTGTTGAAGCCGGCGAGGAGGGGCTCAGGGGGCGCTACCATAGCCGCGGCCTCGAGGAGGCCAGGAGAGCCGGCGCCCCAATAGTCCAGTGGGTGCCGGCCGAGGGCTCGCTGGCAGCCGAGCTGCTGAAGCCGGAGGGGCTAGACCTGCTCCAGCTGAGGGGCCGCGTGGAGCCAGCGGCCGCAGGCCTCGAGAGCGGCGAGATAGTGCAGCTCGTACGCGTAGGCTTCGCGCGGGTAGAAGCCGTGGAGCCCGACGAGAAGGGCGAGCCGAGGAAGCTTGTAGCGGTATTCGCCCACAGCTAGACCCCGGCCCCTGGGAGCGGAGGGCTTTTAGGCCCAAGCCAGCGGCCAGGCCCCTCTTGAGCAGGGAGGGCGACGACCCTCCGAGGGAGGAGGATGAGCCATGAGCAAGCCGTTCTATGTGAGGTTCGAGGTCCCGCCGGAGCTTGCGGAGAAGGCCTACCAGGCCCTCGAGATAGCCAGGAAGACCGGTAAGATAAAGAAGGGCACGAACGAGACCACCAAGTGCGTTGAGCGTGGCCTAGCGAAGCTGGTACTCATAGCCGAGGACGTTGACCCGCCGGAGATAGTTGCGCACCTACCCCTCCTCTGCGAGGAGAAGAAGATACCGTACGTCTACGTGCCTAGCAAGAAGAGGCTCGGAGAGGCTGCCGGCATAGAGGTTGCAGCAGCCAGCGCCTGCATAATAGACCCCGGCGAGGCGAAGAGCCTGGTCGACGAGATAGTCAGGGCTGTAAACGAGCTCAAGGCTAAGGCTGTCTAACGCGTGTCTCTCCGCGGCGGGGCCACCTCTGGGCGGCTTTTTCCCCCTCTCCACGCAGGGCATCACAAGGCCCAGCGGGCCAACCGGCGTGCTTCTAGGGCAGCCTCACCGGCAGGCTACTGGCGGCGCTGCACATGGCCGCCGCTATGCGTAGGGCCGCCCGGGAGGCGGGCGGCAGCGGCACCTTCACCCGGTAGGCTGTCGTGTTGAAAGGCACCACTATGTCGCGGTAGCCTAGCCGCCCGAAGAGCATCACTGTGACCATCGCGTAGCCCTTCACGCTGATGTCGATTTCTCCCCGGTTCGCCAGGTTCTCGACGGCCGCGCACGGCATATGGACTATGTCGAGTTTCAGGTCGACGCTCACACGGTTAGGGCCGGGGTTGAGGACGAGGTAGGGGATTAGCCCCTGGCCCACCGGCTCGCCGCCGAGGTAGACGCTGTACCAGAGCAGCTTAGCCACAACCCGGCTGTGGGACGGGTTGTAGATGGACAGCGGCGCCTCTATCTCGACCACGGCGCCGAGCGGCGTCACACGCGGCGGCCCGGCCAGCTCCACCCTCCACCCGGACTGGGTGGTGTAGAGGTCTACGGCGAAGAACACGATACCCGCCACGATGGTGGCGTAGAGGAGCGCTTTCAACACGCGTAGGGCGCGGCGAGCCCTCCCCACCCTGCATCACCTTATCCTAGCCGACTCGGGGGTGCAGAGGGACACCTCGAAACGGTCACCGCAGCACTCGTAGCGAATAGCATATGTTATGCACTCACGTCTAGGCTTTACGCGTACCTCCTTCGCGGCGGGGCCGCAGGGGCAGCGCCTGAGGTCGAGATAGGCCACTATCCCGCCGCTGCTGGCCTCCGTGCGGGGCTGGGCCACGTAGCCCAGCGCTGCAAGCTCCTCCGCCACCCACTTCGCGTACGCCAGCGTGTGGGGCCGCAGGCTGCGCGAGGCCAGCCTCCGCGCGGTGCCCGTGTAGAGCACGTAGTCGCTGGCCGCCGCCCAGGACATGGCCTCGGCTAGGTCCGCCAGCAGCTCCCCGAGCCCCCTCCTGGGCCGGGGCGGGAGCGCGGCGCCGAGCGCGGCTACCCGGGCCAGCGCGTCGGCGTCGAGCCCCGCCTGGGCGTAGATGCTGGAGGGGCTCCGTATGTGGGCGTCCTCCGCCTCCTGTAGCGCCCGCTCCACCTGTAGCCTTGCGTGCCCGGGCAGTGCGCCGAGGAGGCTGTCCACGGGGGCGCCGAGCAGCCTGGCCGTGATCGCTGCCGCGGCTGCGTAGCCTATGAGGGGGTCGCAGCCCTCGCTGCTGCAGAGGCTGAAGCCGTAGAGCGCGGCCAGGCCGGCCCGGGGCGGTAGCCTCGCAACAGCCTCCACCGCCGCCTTGGCCCAGGCGGCCCTAGAGGCAACGAACCCGTGGCCCGGCAGCATGTCCCGCCGCCTCCCTGGCTGTGGCCGCGAGGAGGCTCCCGGAACCATTCGGCTTAATAGGCGGCAGCTCCCCTGGCCGCTTCCCCCTCTGGGGATTTGCCGGCAACCAGCGGGGTAGAAGGGCCGTGAAGTGCCGCGGCAAGGAGAAGTTCAACATCATAGAGGAGATAGGCTTCCCGGCCGAGGTCATACAGATAATAGGCCGCACGGGTGTGCACGGCGAGGTCATGCAGGTACGTGTCCGTGTCCTCGAGGGCCGCGACAAGGGCCGCGTGCTCACCAGGAACGTGCTCGGCCCCGTCAGGCTGGGCGACATAGTGATACTGCGCGAGACCGAGCGCGAGGCCAGGAGGCTCGGCAGGAGGAGGTAATAACCCGCCCCTAGAGCCCGCCGGCCTACAGGGAGGTGGAGGAGGCATGCCCATAACCCACACGTGCAGCTACTGCGGCCGCGAGATAGAGCCCGGCACCGGCCTCATGTACGTGAAGAACGACGGCACCGTGCTCTGGTTCTGCAGCAGCAAGTGCTTCAAGCTCTGGAAGATGAAGCGCGACCCCAGGAAGCTCAAATGGACCAAGAAGTACACAAGCCTACGCCACTAGCCAGCCCCCGCAGGAACATTTTAGGCAAGGCCTAGGGGGCCTTGATTCCCGCGGTGCTACCTTGGCCAGCCCGGGCGGCGACCCCATAGACTTGGACACCCTTTACGGGCTCGTTGGGTGGTGGCCGAGCAGCCCCTCCGAGCACGGGGCCCAGGAGAGGCTCCAAAGGCTTCGTGTAACCATCTCCACACTCCTCGAGAAGCTGGGCGTGCTGGAGGCCCTTAAGGCACGCGGAAACCTCCACATCCTAGACGTGATGGCGGGCGGCTGTGTGGCGGGCGCGGCAGCGGCCTCGGTGCTCGCGGAGCGGGGCACCAGGGTGAGACTCCTCTGCGTGGACGCTAGGAGCGTGGTCGAGGAAGCCCCGGGCTGGCTCAGCCTCTTGCCCGAAGCGGCGCGGGGCAGGGTGGAGATCGGGTTCCGGCGTGGCGACGCCACGCGGCTTCCCCGGCTGCTCGGCGAAGGAGAACTCTGGGATCTAGCCCTCCTGTGGGGAAGCCCGTTGCCTCATCTTAGCCCGCACCGGCTGCTGCTACTCCTAGCCGGGCTCCGGGGGCTCCAGCCGCGGCATGGTGTGGTGCTAGTAGAGCAGAACAATATCGGACCCAAGATGCTTGTATACAAGTACTTCAAAGAGGTGCTCGTGGAGGGTAGGGCGCTCTTCATCTACCAGCACTGGGACGCGGTGAACGGTATGGCTGTCCGCCTGGTCTATGAGTTGCCTGGGATGAAGTACCTGGGTGTGGACCGGATAAGGCCCTGGGACGTGGCGGACGTGGCTGCACAGGTAGCCGTGTTCTACGAGAACGTATCCATGCACCCTGCCACGGACTATGCGCGGGTCTGGGTCGTGGCGGGTGTGGGGCCGCGGAGCGGTGCCCCCTCCTGGAGGGATCTACTGGGAACCGTTGAGAGGCTGGAGCAGGGCTCTGTGTAAAAGAGGCCTCTGGGGCGCGGGAGTGGCTAGTAGTCTCCCACTATCTCCTCCTCCGTGAAGAACACCTTGTGCTCCCGCTCGTAGGACTCCTTGCTGTCGCTGGCGTGCACCACGTTGGCGCCGATGTCTAGGGCGTAGTCGCCGCGTATCGTGCCGGGGGCGGCTTTGCGGCCGTCGGTGGCGCCTATCATCAGCCTCACAACGTCAACCGCGCTGGGGCCCTCGAGTATCATTGCCACCACGGGCCCGCTGGTTATGAACTCGACTAGTTCCTCGAAGAACGGCTTGCCCCGGTGGACCTCGTAGAGCTTCTCCGCCTCCTCCCTCGTGAGCCACTTCATCTTAAGGGCCTTTATGCGGAAGCCCTTCCTCTCGAACCTGGCTATGATCTCGCCCACTAGGCCGCGCTTAACGGCATCCGGCTTTATCATTACGAAGGTGCGCTCGGCCACCATGGCGCCTATCCCCGCCTGCTCGCATCCAGGGCCGTGGGCGCGCCGGGCACCTTTATCCATTAAGGGGGGTGTCGCCGGCCCCAGCTTGGTGGCTTGGGGACGCTTACCTGGATGGCCGCCTCTGGGCCCTACTCTACGAGACGCGGGGTGGACTCGTCCTGCCTCCGAGGGAGTACATGGCTGGCCTTGTAGGTAAAACCAATGTGGGCAAGTCCACGTTCTTCTCTGCGGCTACGCTGGCGACCGTGGAGATAGGGAACCGGCCGTTCGTCACGCTGGAGCCGAGCGTGGGCGTGGCTTATGTTAGGAAACGCTGCGTGCACGTGGAGCTGGGCCTGCCCCGCTGCGAGCCCCGGCAGGGGTACTGCCTCGAAGGATGGCGCTTCATCCCCGTGAAGCTGGCCGACATACCCGGCCTAATACCCGGCGCGCACGAGGGCAAGGGGCTCGGCAACCAGTTCCTCGACGCGATAAGGAGGGCCGACGCGACGATACTGGTCGTCGACGCGGCGGGGGCGACCGATGCCGCGGGTAACCCGGTGCCGCCGGGCAGCTACGACCCAGTCGAGGAGGTCCACTGGCTTGAGAGGGAGATAGAGGAGTGGATGTACTCGGTGGTGAGCCGTGACTGGGAACGCTTCGCCATGAGGGTCTCCACTAGCGGCGAGAACCCGCTTGACGCGCTGACGCAGAGGCTGAGCGGGTTCAGCGTCACACGCCTCCACGTGGAGCGCGCCCTCCGCGGCTCCGGCCTGGAGAACAAGCCCCTCAACAAGTGGAGCCGAGAAGACCTCCGCCTGTTCATACACTCTCTGCGGCGCTCGAAGCCCCTAGTGGTGGCCGCGAACAAGGCGGACCTGGCAGAGGCAGAGGACAACATAAAGCGCATGAAGAGGGAGCTGCCATACCCGGTGGTGCCGACAAGCGCCGCCGCGGAGCTAGCCCTCCGCAAGGCTGCAAGGGCGGGGGTGGTTCGCTACATACCTGGCGACCCCGACTTCGAGGTCGTGGACGAGGCCCGGCTTAGCCGCCAGCAGCTCCGCGCGCTCGAGTACATAAGGGAGCACGTGCTGAGGAAGTGGGGGAGCACGGGCGTACAGCAGGTCGTGAACACGACCTTTCTAGACGAGCTTGGGTTGATAGCCGTCTACCCCGTCGAGGATGCTCACAGGTTCACGGATGGCAAGGGCCGTGTCCTCCCCGACGCCTACCTGGTGCCCCGCGGCACCACCGCCAGGGAGCTGGCCTACATGATACACACCGATCTGGGCAGGACCTTCCTCTACGCTGTCAACGCGAAAACCAAGCAGAGGATAGGGGAGGACTACGTCCTCCAGGACAACGACGTGGTGAAGATAGTGGCGGCGGCCGCCAAGAAGGGCTAGCGGCTCAGGCGGGGCGCACTGTCCCCACCGCCCTCCCCTAGGCAGGAGGGCTCCGGCCATGCGGACAAGTCGTCACAGCCGCCGAGCCCGTCAGAGTGGCGGCCCTAGCCGCTCTCGTTTTAAAGGGGCTGCGGGTTGGCGGCTGGTGGTGGGAGGCTACCGCTAGAGGGATGCAGCGATGGCGCTCGGCCTCTACCATCATCTCCGTGAGGCGTGGAGGAACCGCAGAGAGGACCCCGCGCTGCAGAAGCTATGGAAGCAGCGCCTCATAGAGTGGAGGCGGCAGCCGAGCGTGGTGCGCGTAGAGCACCCTACGAGGCTTGACCGCGCCCGCGCCCTGGGCTACAAGGCTAAGCCCGGCGTCATTGTCGTCCGTGTGCGTGTCAGGAAGGGCGGCCTCAACCGCCCCAGGCCCGACAAGGGCCGCAGGCCCAAGAGGATGGGTGTCTACGGCTACGCCCCCGCGAAGCCTACGAGGCTTATAGCCGAGGAGAGGGCTGCGAGGAAGTACCCCAACATGGAGGTCCTCAACAGCTACTACGTCGCAGAGGACGGGATATACAAGTGGTACGAGGTGATACTGGTCGACCGCAGCCACCCCGCCGTCTGCCGCGACCCGGAGCTTAGATGGGTCTGCGAGAAGCACAACCGTGGCCGCGTCTTCCGCGGCCTAACCAGCGCCGGCAAGAAGATGCGTGGCCTGAGGAAGACCAGGGGGCTCCGGGGCACGCACAGGCACAAGTGGAAGAAGAAGCAGCGGGAGCGCGAGCAGAAGCGGCGCCACGAGGCCAGCAGGGGCGCCCACCTTATAGCGCCCGACGAGATACGGGAGAAGTACCACCACGGCGACCTACAGTAGCCTCTCTCCTGCGGCGCCGCGTCCCTCGGCGCCACGCTGGCTGCCCGATTTTAGCGGCCACGGTGCTTCTCCCGCCCCTCCCGGGGAAGGGTCTCCCATGGGGATGCCCACTAGGGTGCTCCGCGTCGAGCTGGCGGTGCACGCGCACGCCACCGAGGACCCCGGCAGGGTGCGTGCCGCCCTCCTGAACCTGCTCCCCGAGGAGCTGCGTGGCCGCGTCCGCGTAGAGGAGTCTGTGGTTGAGGGCCACTACTCGAACCCTATACGGCGCATGGTGGCCAGGCTTGAGGGGGGCGATGCTGAGGCGTTCCTCCGCTACCTCGCCTCCCGGCTGGGCGGGCAGGAGAGGCGCGTGCTCCGCTTCATGCTGGAGAGCCGCTACGACGAGAAGTCTGGCCGCTTCTATCTCCGCCTGGGCAAGCAGGACGCATACCTGGGCGAGGTGAGGTTCGTCGACGGCGACGACGTGGTGCATGTCGTCATCGTGCTGCGTGGTAGCCCCCGTCTCGACCGCGCGCTGGGGGCCCTGGAGGAGCTGGGGCTGCTGCAATGAGGGCCTGCGACCTCCAGCTGGCGCCCCGCAGCATCCGGGACGCTGACTCGATGGCTGAAGCCGCGGCCCGCATGGGGCTGCGCGTGGTGGCGTTCGAGGCTCCTAGCGTCGAGGCGGCCAGGGGCTACGCTGAGGCCGCCAGGCGGTGGGGCCTGGAGGCCTACACGCGTGTAACCATAGAGGCCAGGAGCTGGGGCGACGCGGCTAGGGAGGTCGCCAAGGCGGCGCAGCGGGGCTACGACCTAGTGGCTGTTCGGCCGCGCAGCGCCGAGGCGGCGCGCCTAGCCGCCCGCGACCCCCGCGTGGCGGTCATACAGCTCCCCCCGGGCATGGCCAGGTATATGGACCGGAGCCAGGCCCTGATGCTCAGGGAGGGCGGCGCCGTGGTAGAGGTGAGGCTCCTGCCGCTCCTGCGGCCCGGCGACCCCAGGGCCGCGCTCCGCGGCGTCATGGTGATAGTGCGGCGGGCCGCGGCTCTCGGCGCCCCGTTCATAGCTTCGAGCGGCGCCCGCAGCCTCTGGGAGATGTGGAGCCCCGCGGCTGCCCGCGCGCTCCTCGAGGCCCTCGGCGTGCCCTCCAACATAGCCCTGCTCGCCCTCACGGCCTACTGTAGGCAGGCTCTCCTAAAGCCGGCCCAGGGCAGGGCCTAGCCGGGGGCTAGGCGGCCTCCAGTGCAGGGTGGTCTGTCTTGCAGGACGCGGCCCTCCTAGCCAGCCTGGTCAGCGCCGCCACAGCTGCTGTCATTGTGCTCATGGCCCGCCGCATCGTGCTCCTCGAGGAGAGGCTTGCGGCGGTGGATGGGCGGAGCCGGGAGGTGGAGGAGAGGCTCGCAAGGCTGGAGGAGGGGCTAGAGGAGGCGGGCCGCGCCGCGAGGAGGCTCTCGCTACTGGAGAAGGCCGTGGCCAAGGCGCTTGAGAGCTACATGGCGGAGGACGTGTTGGAGAAGCTTAGGAGGAAGCGCCGCAGACGCTACATAGTCTTCTACGTCGTGACAGAGGACGGCTCCGCCCCCGCGCCGGAGGAAGTCGAGAAGGCGCTCCTACGGGCCCTCGAGAGGCTCGCCGGCCAGCTCGCGGTAGCGGCCTCCAGGGCGCAGCTGGTCTACTATGTCCCCGAGAAGGCGGCAGGGATACTGCGGGCCAGCCACGAGACCAAGTACCTCGTCCTGGCGGCGATGGGGCTCGTCCGCAGGGTCGGCGACCGCCGCGCGCTCATAGTGCCGGTGCGCACCACGGGCACCATAAAGACTGCTAAGAGGGTGCTAGGGCTCACCCTGAGGGAGCTCAAGAAGTAATCCCCGCCGCGGAGAAGAAACACCACGGGGAGAGGAGGGTGGCGGACATGCAGCCCCGGCCCCATGTGACAGTGTTCTCCACCACCACCCTGGACGGCAGAATAGCCTCGGCCACCGGGTTCAGCACCCTGAGCTGCCGCTACGACAAGGCGAGGCTGCTGCTCCTCCGCGGCCTCGTCGACGCGGTGATGGTGGGCGCCTCCACGGTGCTTGTAGACGACTCCACGCTGCGGAAGAGGCTGGCGCCCCGCAGGAGGCGCTACCTCCGGGTAGTCGTCGACGGCAGGCTGAGGCTCCACCCGGGGCTGAGGCTCTTCCGGGAGCCAGGGCCACCCGTGGTCGTCTTCACCTCCGTCCCCAGGGAGGCCGCGGAGGAGAAGCTGGCAGGCACCGGGGCCACGGTCTACAGCGTCGCCTCCGAGACGCCGGGCAGGGTCAACCTGGCTGAGGCGCTCCGCGTGCTCCTAGAGAACCACGGGGTGAGGCGCCTCCTGGTCGAGGGCGGAGGCGTCCTGACCCACAGCCTCTTCGAGGCACGCCTGGTCGACGAGATAAGGGCCACTATAACCCCCTACCTGTTCGCCTCCGGGAGGAGCATCGTCGACGACCCCTCCGGTAGGGGGTTCGCGACCACCAGCGACTCTCCCCGCCTCAGGCTAGCCTGCGTCGAGCAGTGCCCCTGCGGCCGCTGCGTACACGTAGCCTACGAGGTCGAGGACAGCCTCCCAGGCGCCGCCGATACGCCGCCGCCGCGCTGCCTCTCCGCCGAGGCGGCGAGGGCTGTCGGCGAGAACTGGGAGCCAGTAGTGTAGCCAGCCATGGGCTGCCCCGCGGGCCGCGGTGGACGCGGCCGGCCTGGCCCTAGATGGGGCCCGCGTCGGGGTAGCCCTGCCTCCTCCCCGTGCCCGCTCTACGCGTCAGCTCATCGGGCCTGCGTAGGAGGAGGTAGAGGTTCTCCGCGTGCTTCCTGGCGCGGTCGAGCGCTATCTGCTTCAGCCTGGCGGGGTCGCCGGGCGCCTCGTCCTCGTGCACGGTCACGTCTATCACGTGCACGCCGTGCTCTAGCTGGACCAGCTGGAGGGCGAGGCTGTATACGCCGTAGCTTATCTTGTCGTTAAGGGTGGGGCCGACCCAGCCGAACACCATGGCGGCGTCGCAGCCCTCCCTGGCTATGAGGAGCTTGGCCTCTACGGGTATATCCTTGAGGCCCGGGACGGTTCGCCTCACTATCCTCGCGTCGGGCATGAGGGTCAGGAGGACCTCCACAGCCGCGGACGCCATGTCAACCCGTGCAAAGGTTGTATCTACAATACAGATCTTCACCAATGCGCTCCACCTCGCCGATTATCGCTGTCCCCTCCACGAGGGGGTACCCTGTCTCCCTTGAAACCCTCCGCGCCTCTTCAAGGCTTAGCGCGTCGCCCCTGTCAAGCATCTCCACTATGACCGTGGAGGGCCTCAGCCCGGCAAGCATGGCGAGGTGGAGGCTTAGCTCGGTGTGTCCCCTCCTCTCCCCGAGCCTCCTCCCCAGAAGCACCGGGACATGGCCGGGCGCGGTGAACTCCTCGAGCAGGAACCTCCTAGCCTCATCCACCCTGCCTGCGGCTATGATCTCGTTTAGCCTGTCGAGCATCCTTATCGTGTAGGCGCGGTCGCGGTCCCGTATCCCGGTCTTCACGTGGACGCTGTTCAGCCACACGGAGAACGCGGGCTTGTCGCCGTAGCCGAGCACCCTGCCGGCTATAGGGGCGAGGGCGGGGTCCTCGGCGTACATCTCGTAGGCGTAGCGTAGCCCGACCCTCCTGCCCGCAGCCAGGGGCATGGCGTAGCAGATGAGGCCGCCGGCCAGAGTCCTCATCTCGTACACGCGGTCCGGCGTCACTGCCGAGGCGTGGATAACGTAGTCTACTTCGTCCTCCCTGCTGGCGTCGTCGTGGAGTAGGACCGGTTTCCCCTTCCTCAGCGCGTCCAGCGCCCTCCTCAGCTCCTCGTCCACCCCTGCACCGCCTCCGGCGCACCCTACCCATGCCCTGGAGGCCTGGCTGCTGGGTTACACGGCGTCCGCTTCCCGGGCTTCTACGCGTATCGCCGCCCCCCTGGGGGCCGGTGCGTAGCCCTCATTTTCCTCCAGGCCCGGTACGGCTCTAGGCTGGTGACCCATGTCTTGGCTGCGGGTGAGGGAGTGAGGCTGGCGCTCGTAGTGGCCGAGTTCAACCACGACGTAACATACCTTATGCTGCAGCGTGCTGTCAGCCACGCCGAGTTCCTAGGCGCCGAGGTCGCCTACGTGGTCAAGAGCCCCGGCGCCTATGACATGACGCTCCTAGTGGACAGGCTCCTGCAGAAGCCCGACGTAGACGCAGTGGTAGCCCTCGGAGCCATAATAACGGGCGCCACTAAGCACGACGAGGTAATAGCACACCAGATAGCAAGGAAGCTCATGGACCTCTCAGAGAAGTACGGGAAACCCGTCACCCTGGGCATCTCCGGCCCCGGCATGAACAGGATGCAGGCCCTGGAGCGCGTAGACGACTACGCCCGCCGCGCGGTCGAGGCGGCGGTCAAGCTGGCCAGAAGGCTCAGGGCCCTGGAAGAGGCGAGATACGAGGGCAAAACAGTCTACATAGAGTAGACGCGGGCCCGGCCCCCGAGGGGCTAGGGGCTGCAGGCTGTGCCGAGGCGCTACGCCTGGGTGGGCGCAGTCCTAGAGCCGCCGGGCATGGAGGCCCGGCTCGGCAGGCTCTGCGTCGAGCTAGACCCCGATGCCGGCCTACTGGGCTACGGCGGCGGCTGCCCGCCGGGCGCCCCCGTGCTTGGCGGCGACTCCCTGCTCGCGCCCGGGCTATGCAACGCGCACCTCCACCTCCCCGACGCCGCCGTCGCCGACGCCGGCGAGGACCTCGGCCTCCACGAGCTCGTAGCCCAGCCGACGGGGGCCAAGTACCGGCTCCTCTCATCCACGCCGCGGAGCAGGGTGGAGGCGGCGGTACGCGACCTGCTCCGCCTCTACCGCTCGGAGGGGGTCCTCGTCCTCGTAGGCTACGCGGAGGGAGGCTTCCACCGGCTCGCCCTGGAGGCGGCCTCGCGGGAGGGCGTGCTGCTGCGCGTGGCGGCGCAGCCGGCGGAGAAGAGGCTCGACGAGGCCCTCGGCCTGCTCGCCACGGGTTACTGGGTGGGCCTCGACACGCCCCTGGACATGGAGCCCTGGGAGCTCCGCGCCCTAGCCGGCGCCGCCTCCTCCAGGGGCTCCAGGCTGGCGGCCCACGTCTCGGAGGACGAGGCGCTGGCCCGGCTCGGCGACCTCGAGGCCGCGCTGGATGCGGGCGTGCACGTGCTGGTCCACATGACCCACAGGGGGCCAGGCGCGGCTCTGGAGGCGCACCGCGCCGGCGCCTCCATAGTCTTCTGCCCCGCCGCCAACCTCTACTTCTCCTCCCACGCGCCCGACCCCCGCGGCCTCATAGCGCTCTACGACGAGGAGGCGGCGGCCGGGCTGGGCAGCGACAACGCGGCCTGGCCGCCCCAGGGCGTGGGCTGGCTCCTCGCCGCGGCCTACACTCTCTACCGCGCCGGGCTCAGCGGCGGGGACCGGCTGGCCCTCGCCCGCAGCCTCCTCTACGCCGCGACGACGGGCTGCGGGAGGGTGGCCTCCGCCAGCGTCGGCTGGCAGATACGCCGCGTCCCCCTCCTACCCTACAGCCACGAGCCCACAGTGGCTATAGTGAAGAGGCTCCACCAGTCCCGGCTCCTCGAGGTGGTGGAGCGGCCAGCCTGGACAGGCTAGAGGCTATGCCGCGTAGGGCCTCCCCCAGCAGCTCCTCCCCGAGCTCGCGGCTAGCTGGCACCGGCTCGCGGGGGTAGAGGCAGCAGCCGCAGTCCTCCCCCAGCCAGGGCTGGGGCAGGCCCCGCAGCTCCTCTGCCCTGGAGGCGGCCGCCCGCAGCGCCTCCCCGGCATCTGCCTCTCTCACGCCCAGCCGGTGGCCGCACGCCAGGAGGATGCTCGCCTCGACGCTGTCCGCGTGAACCGGGTAGGGGTGGATGCCGTGCCTCTCCGCCAGGACGCGCTCCACGTGCGCCCAGAAGTTCTCCAGCAGTATGCGGGCCCCTGTTCTCCGCCTCGCCTCCCTGGCGGCGGCGTGTAGCGCCGCGTAGGCGCCGCCGTGGAAGCTGACGACCGCCACGCTGTCGGCGTGCGACGCCGCGGAGACGAGCAGGCCCACCATGTAGCCGAGGAAGCCCGAGGGGGGAGCGCCCAGCGTGGGGCCGCACAGCTCGTGCTCCACCGCAGTGCTGTAGGCTACCACGGGTGCTATGTAGGCGTCGTCGCCCAGCATTGTGGCGAGGCGGCTGGAGGCGCACTCTGCAAGCAAGTAGTCGGTGCCCAGGGGCAGTACGCCGTGGTGCTCCACCGACGCCACTGGGAGGACGAGCAGCCTCGGCCTCGCGGAGCCGGGCTGGAGAGCCAGGAGCCTAGCCAAGGGGCTTCACCCGCTACGCCGGCGGAGACTGCGGGGTCGGATCGTCGTGAGATCGTCACCGGGGCCGCGGTTGCCCCCTTGGACTGGGACGGCGTCCCCATCCCCTTCCTGTCCCCTGGGCCGTGGCTGCGGGTTTTTACCGCCCCGGCTCGGCGGGCTCCGGGCACTTGCAGCCCGGCCTCGGCCTAAGCTCAAGCCTCATTATCTCGGCCGTGGCCAGGTCTATTATCAGCATTCTTCCCTTGTTCGAGTCGCCTATGCCGGTGACCAGCTTCACGAGCTCTGCCACAGCTACGCCCGCCACTACGCCGACGGCGAAAGCTATCGCGGGGACCTTGGGCGGCGAGGCTAGCCGCTCAGGGAGCAAGCAGCGGAGGCACGCGGTCTCACCCGGCACTATGGGCACCACCTGCCCCTCGAGCCCGTGGACACCCGCGTGGATGAACGGCTTCCCCAGCCGGTACGCCGCCTCGTCGAGGATGAGCCTGGCCTCCCAGTTGTCCAGGCCGTCGAGCACCACGTCGGCCCTGGCTACGAGATCCTCCACGTTGGACTTCGATATAGGCTCGGTCACCGGCTCGACTACCACGTTGGGGTTGAAGCGCCGTATCTTCTCGGCGGCCGAGACCGCCTTGGGGCGCCCTATGTCCTCCTCCCAGTGCAGCACCTGCCTGTTGAGGTTAGTGCGGTCAACCACGTCGCCGTCAACAACTATCACCTTGCCCACGCCTGCGCCGGCCAGGTAGAGCAGCTCAAAGCTGCCCAGCCCGCCGGCGCCAGCCACCAGCACGGTCAGGGACTTGAGCCTCTGCTGCCCCTTAAGCCCAAGTATAGACAGCTGCCGGTCATAGCGTAGGAGCTCCTGGGGAGTAAGCTCAACCCCAACCATTCCATCACACCCTGGGGGTAGCGCCCCGGGGGGCCGGAGGCCCGCGCGCCCGGCAGGCGATGCAGCCGCAGCGCCCCGCCCCTAGCCTTCAAAGCCCAGGGGAGGGCTTCATTTGCTTAGCCTACTCCCAGCCCTCCGGGGGCTACGGGGTGCGCAAAGAATCTGACAGAGCAGGCGGGGAGCTGGTCGTCTTCGCCGCCCTCTCGGGCGAGATAGTGCTCAAGTCGCGCCGCACGAGGCCCAGGTTCGAGAGACGCCTCGTAGCGAACGCCGCGGACGCCCTCGAGGCCTGGGGCGCCAGCTGCGGCAGGCCCAGGGTGTGGGAGGCGCGCCTGCTGGTAGAGGAGTGCAAGGACCGGGGGGACTACGAGAAGGCACTGGAGGCGCTCCTCCACGTGTTCGGCGTGCACGGCGCCACCCTGGCTTACCGTGTACGCTACGAGAGCCTCGAGGACCTCGCGGCCAGGGTCGAGGCGCTGGCGTCGGGCTGGGTGAGGGGCCGCAGGTTCGCGGTGAGGGCGAGGAGGAGCGGCAGGGAGCCCTTCACAAGCCTAGACATGGCGCGCGTGATAGGCGCCGCCCTCTACAAGTATTCGGCCGGCGTAGACCTGCGCGGCCCCGAGGTGGAGGTCCACGTCGAGGCCCGCGGCGCCACGGCCTTCATCCACCGCGGCCTCCGCCGGGGCCCCGGCGGCCTGCCGATAGGTGTCGAGGGCAGGGCCCTGGTGCTCTTCTCCGGAGGCCTAGACAGCCCCCTAGCCGCCTGGATGGCGGCCAAGCGGGGCGCGGAGGTCGACCTCCTGCACTTCGTGCTCGCCTCCCCCCTCTCGCTCTACGAGTCGGCCCGCGTGGCCCGCCTCCTCGCCGGCCAGTGGCTCCACGGCTACCGTGCAAGGCTCTACTCGCTGGACTTCCGCCCGGTGACACGCTCCATCGCAGCCGAGGTGAGGGCGGACTACCGGCAGGTGGTGCTCCGCCTGGCGATGTACCACGCGGGCGAACTGGTGGCGAAGCGGCTCGGCTACGACGCGGCCGTCACCGGTGAGAGCGTGGGCCAGGTCTCCAGCCAGACGTTGAAGAACCTGCGTGCCCTCCACGCTGCTAGGCCGCCCACGCTGCCCATCCTACGCCCCCTCGCCGGGATGGATAAGGAGGAGATAGTGGAAGCTATGAGACGCATAGGCCTCTACGAGGAGGCGAGCAGGACGCGCGAGTACTGCCGCCTAGCCGAGGGCCCCGTCACGACAGCCGCGGACCCCGAGCTGCTCCGCGCCGAGTACGCGAAAATAGAGAGCCTGGTAGCCGAGGCGGCCACGAGGGGCCCACTGGTGGAGATGCAGCTACGCTAGGCCCGGCACGTGTAGCGCCGCACATGCGGGCCCTCACTGCAGGGGTCGAGCCGCCCCAGAACCGCCACCCCCTCCACGGCGTCCCGCCTAGAACCGGCCTCAAGGGCCGGGGCGACCACCCTGCAGCCCTCCCTGCAGAGGCGCGGGCCAAGCCTCGCCGCCAGCCTGGCCGCGTAGCGCGCCGCGGCCACAAGGCCCGGGAGGCCGCCGCCCCGCGCCTCCACGGCGACGACGCAGCAGCCGCCTCGGCGCAGCAGCCGCCAGCGCCGCCTCCCCTGGCCGCCCCCGCTCCTCGGAGGCGGGCACAGCCTGCCACCGGCGGTATAGGCGCCGAGCCTCTCGGCCGCCTCTGCCACCTCGCTGGGCGTGGCGCGCAGCGCGGCAGCCGCCTCCCCCAGCGTGAGGCACCCCCTCCTCTCCAGTAGGCGGAGCAGCCTCTCCTCCACCGCGGCTCGCCCCCTGCGGCTCGGAGGGGCACGGGGGCTCAGTAATGGGGCCTCTCCGCCGCATCCCGCGGGGTCCGGTGAAGGACGCGCTCATCACCGCCTCTTGTCGCCTGCCTTGTGGGCCTCTGGGGCGAGAAGACTCCCCATCCCCTAGTGTCGGTTTTCGGACTCGTCTTCACCGGCCCGCGTGGTCCTCGCTATGTGTCTCCTCTGCGGCTTTAACGCCTCATGGGGACGGCGCTCCTGGCTGGGTTGGAACCGCGCAAGGACTTATTATTAAAGGGGTGGTGGTGGCGTTTCTGGCTTGGCTGAGTGTGGAGGGTGAGCAGCGTGTCCTTCCCTGCGCCGCCTGCAATGATGGGTTACGATCGCAGCACGGCGATGTTCTCCCCGGACGGTAGGCTGTTCCAAGTAGAGTACGCGATGGAGGCCGCTAAGCGCGGCTGGACCATGGTTGGCGTCCGTGTCCCCGAGGGCGTCGTCATCGTCGCCGAGAAGAGGAAGACGACCCCCCTGATAGACCTCGACCACCTAGAGAAGGTATACATGGTTGACGAGCACATAGGCGCCGGCTTCGTCGGGTTCGGCAGCGACGGCAGGATACTCATAGACTATGCGAGGCTGCTGGCGATCCAGTACCGCTTCGTCTACGGCGAGAAGATACCGGTAGAGTACCTGGTTAAGCAGGTCTGTGACCTCATGCAGCTCTACACGCAGCACGGCGGGGTAAGGCCCTTCGGCGTCACGCTCATGATAGCCGGTGTCGACGAGACGGGGCCGAAGCTGTACGTCGCGGAGCCGAGCGGCCAGTTCATAAGCTACAAGGCCCACGGGCTTGGCCAGGGCGGCGGCCAGGCGATAGAGGTGCTCCAGAAGGAGTACAGGGACGACATGAGCCTCGAGGAGGCGGTGCTCCTGGGCATCAAGGCGGTCGCGGCTGTTATGGAGGGCAAGCCCAGCGTCGAGACACTAGAGGTGGGCATAGTCGAGGCCAAGACCGGGAGGTTCCGGAAACTGTCTAAAGAGGAACTCCAGTCATTCATAGAGAAACTCGGTGCATAAAGACATGGCGAGGAAGTCAGGGAGGGGCGAGCACGAGCCGGTAGTTGCCCGCCTCGAGGCCGGCGGCAAGCGGTTCGAGGTCCTCGTAAACCCCGACCTCGCTTTTGAGTACCGTCAAGGCAAACAGGTCAGCCTCGAAGACATGGTTATCAGCGACGCGGTCTACACGGACCTGCGGCGCGGCCTCCGCGCCTCGCCCGAGCTTCTCCGCAGGGTCTTCGGGACAGACGACGTGGTCAAGGTTGCCGCGGTGATAGTGAAGCGCGGCGAGCTGCAGCTCACCGCAGAGCAGCGGAGGAGGATAATAGAGGCGAAGAGGCGCCAGCTCATAAACTACATAGCCAGGAACGCCATAGACCCCCGTACTAGGCTCCCCGTGCCGCCGGCTAGGATAGAGGCCGCGATGGAGCAGGCCGGCGTCGGCGTCGACCCGTTCAAGAGCATCGAGGAGCAGGCGCCACAGGTCATAAGGGCGATAAGCAGGGTGATACCGATAAAGATAGCGCGGGCCCTCCTGAGGATACGGGTACCCCCCGAGTACTCCGGCCGCGTCGCCGGCGCGCTGCAGAAGCTGGGAGAGCTGAAGCACATGGACTGGAGGAGCGATGGGAGCCTGGTGGCAGAGGTTGAGATACCTGCAGGCCTCCAGCAGGATGTCATAGATAAGCTGAATAAGCTTACCCGGGGCAGCGTTGAGGTCAAGGTTGTTAGCGTGGTGTAGCAGGCCATGGGGAAGGTGCTGGTGGAGCCGCGGACGATAGTCCTCCCCGGCGACGTGCTGGCCGTGGGTAGGGATGTTGTCCCTGGCAGCATCTATGTTGAGCGCGTGGGTGACAGGCTGATAGCGACGATACCGGGCCTGGTGGTTGTGGACGAGAAGAACGGCAAGAAAACGGTCTCAATCATACCCCTTGAGGGCGCCTATATACCGAAGCCGGGGGACATAGTGATAGGACTCGTGAAGGATATAGGCATAACCCACTGGGAGGTGGACATAGCCTCCCCCTACAAGGGGATACTCACCGTCCAGGAGGTCCTCGATAAGCCCTTCAACCCGGCCACCGATAGCCTCAAGAAGTACCTGGACGTCGGCGACTACATCGTAGCCAAGGTGCTCGCCTTTGACCGGGCACGGGACCCCCTCCTCACCCTCAAAGGCGAGGGGCTCGGCAGGGTAAGCGAAGGCGCCATAGTCGAGATCAAGCCGAGCCGCGTAGCCCGCGTCATAGGCAAGAAGGGCTCAATGATAAACATGATTATGAGGGAGACGGGCTGCGACATCCTCGTCGGCCAGAATGGCCGCATACTCGTGAGGTGCCCTAACCGGGAGCTAGAAGAGATAGCCATATTGTCTATTAAGAAGATCGAGGCAGAGGCCCACACTACAGGGTTAACCGAGCGCGTCCGCGCGCTCATACGCGAGGAGAGAACCCGGAGAGGTGTCTAGACATGGGCGGAGCAGGCGAGAAGCCCCAGCTCATCCACTGGGAGGAGCGCGGCGGCGAGAAGGTAGCCGTGCGCCACGACGGCAGGCTGCCCTGGGACCTAAGGCCGATAAGAATGGAGGTCGGCGTGCTCAGCAACGCCGACGGCTCGGCCCTCGTCGAGTACGGCGGCACACGCGTCGTCGCCGCGGTCTACGGCCCCAGGGAGGCTGTGCCCCGCCACATAGCCCTCCCCGACCGGGCGGTGCTGCGGTGCAGGTACCACATGGCGCCCTTCAGCACCTCTGAGAGGAAGACGCCGGCCCCGACGAGGCGAGAGGTAGAGCTCTCAAAGGTCATAAGGGAGGCTCTTGAGGCGGTCGTGCTTACCGAGCTCTTCCCCCGCACAACTATAGACGTCTACATGGAGGTGCTCCAGTCCGACGGCGGCACGCGGACGGCGGCGGTGACCGCTGCGAGCCTGGCCCTAGCGGACGCTGGCATCGCCATGAGGGACCTGGTTGCGGGCGTCGCGGTGGGCAAGGTTGACGGCGTGCTGGTGCTCGACATTGACGAGATAGAGGATAACTACGCCGAGGCGGACATGCCTGTAGCACTGGCGCCGAGCCTCGACAGGGTCCTGCTGCTCCAGCTGAACGGCGTGCTCACCAGCAGCGAGTTCGCCAAGGCTTTGGAGATGGCCAGGAAGGGCGCCGAGGAGATATACCGGCTCCAGAAGGAGGCCCTGCGCCGCAAATACGTGGAGGCCGTCCCCGAGCAGGGGTAAGGCTAGGCCCCGGAGGTGGCTACAGCCATGAGTCTCACCCCGTCCTTCCAGCCCGTGATGCCCAAGCTGAAGCGCCACACAATGGAGACACTCCTCGCGAGAGGCGTCAGGCTGGACGGCCGGCGCCTGGACGAGATACGCCCGGTGGAGATAGTCCCGGGCTACGTGGAGCGCGCCGAGGGCTCAGCGCTGGTCAGGCTTGGAGGCACGGTCGTGCTGGCCGGCGTCAAGACGGACATAGTTGCGCCGTTCCCCGACACGCCCAACGAGGGTGTGCTGGTTGTCCACGCGGAGTTCGTGCCGCTGGCGTCGCCTAGCTTCGAGCCTGGCCCGCCCGACGAGAACGCGATAGAGCTCGCCAGGGTAATCGACCGCAGCCTCAGGGAGATAAAGGCCGTGGCCCTCGACAAGCTGGTCCTAGAGCCCGGGAGGCATGTGTGGAGAATACACGTCGACATATACGTGTTGAACCACGATGGCAACCTCTTCGACGCCTCAGCACTGGCCGCCATGGCGGCCCTGCTATCCACCAGGCTGCCCGCGGCGGTGAAGGACGAGCAGCAGGACAGGTACAGGGTGGACAGGAGCCGCTTCACCACGGTGCTGCCTATAAACCACCGGGTCGTGACGGTCACTGTTGCGAAGATATCGAACCGCCTACTCGTAGACCCGACGTACGAGGAGGAGCAGGTCGCGGACACGAGGCTGGTGGTCGCCGTCAGCGGCGACGGCCGGGTGGCCGGGATGCAGAAGACCGGCATGGGCTACCTGGACTACGAGGAGGTCCTCAGGGCGGTGGACCTCGCGCTGGCGAGGTCAAAGGCGTACTTCGACGCACTGGCCCGCTACGTGGACCCGTACCGCGAGGAGCTGGAGAGGAAGCTGGCGGAGCACGCGGAGGAGCCCGAGGAGGAGGCCGCGGCGCCGGCGGAGCAGCCGCCTAGAAGGGAGGAGCCCGAGGAGCCGGTGGCGCCGGAGCCTGCCGCCGAGGAGGAGCCCCGGCCGGAGGAGGGCCCCGAGGAGTAGCGCTTAAGAACCACCCCCTGTCTTCATGGCGGCTGCGGGGGTTGTTGCGATGGCGAGGAGGACGAGGAGCGTAGGCATAGCAGGCCGCTTCGGGCCCCGCTACGGCGCGACGCTGCGGAAGCGCTGGCGCGACGTAATGCAGCGCCGCTACGCTGACCACATGTGCCCCTTCTGCGGCACCCGGGGCCACGTGAAGAGGCTCGCGGCGGGGATATGGACGTGCACCAAGTGCGGCGCAGTCTGGGCCGGCGCCGCCTATGTGCCGCGCAGCGGCCTGAACAAGAGCTTCCCCAAGATAGTGGTGCGCGACGAGTAGGCCCCCGGGCGGGCCTCTCCCTGACGGCGCCTCTTCTACGTCAGCCGCGTCTTTCTGGGCTCCCCGTTCTCGTCTACACAGCCTGCCTGGGTGGGGGCGACCGGCTCTGGGCGAGAAGCCGTTAATACTCGTGACCACGAGCCACCGGCCGAGCCAGCGTGTACGCAGCTTCGTAAAGGACCTTGTCTCGGTGCTGCCGAGGGCGGTGAAGAAGAACCGCGGCAAGGCGACTCTCCGCGACCTCTACTACGACGCCGCCTCGCTCGGCGTAAGGCGTGTCGTGGTGGTCTCCACCTGGAAGGGCAACCCGGGCACTATACGTGTCTACGAGCCCGCGCCGCCCCCGGAGCAGGGCCTCCGGCCTCTCGCCCTCCTCCGCCTCCGCGGTGTGAGGCTCTCCCGGGAGACGCCCGGCGCCGCCCGCGGCGGGGGCTCCTCGTCCCTGGGCGTCTACCCGGAGGGCGGCGAGGAGGCCCGCCTGGCCGGGGATGTCCTCGTCCGGGCCTTCCTGGCGAGGCTGGTCTTCGACCCCGAGACGCCGGGCTTCGACACGGTCGCCCTTGTCAGGCCCTGGGCGGGCGGCGTGGCCGAGGTGTCTTTCCTCTGCGGTGGCCGCCCCTGTGGCCCCACCCTGCGGCTCGTGGGCGTGGTGGACTATGCCTCGGGTCTCCGGCTGCATAGAGCTAAGGGGGCTGTCGGAGAGGCTGGCGGAGTCGCTGCGGAGCAGCCTCGAGGCTGAGGCGCGTAACCCTCCGGACCCCTCGCGGGGCAGTGTGCGTGTCGAGGCCCTGGGCGGTGTGCTGCGTGTCTGCTTCGAGGCGCGCGACCTGTCGGCGGCGCGTACGCTGGTAAATGCTTATCTAAGCCTGGCGGCGGCGACGCTGGACTCGGTCGTCGCGGTAGGTGAACGACATGGCTCAGAGGCTTCCGCCCGACCTGGAGAACAAGCTGGCTAAGCTGCAGGCCCTGCAGGCCCAGTACGCTAGGATAGCCCAGGAGAGGGTGGCTGTCGAGAGCGAGATAGCTGAGACACAGCGGGTGATAAAGCTCCTCGAGGAGGCCGGCGAGGACGCCCCCGTCTACAAGCTCGAGTCCAACCTCTTCGTGCGCGTGGACCGCGGCAAGGTGCTCCAGGAGCTGAAGGATAAGCTCGAGATACTCGAGCTGCGGCTGCAGAAGCTCAAGAAGCAGGAGGAGGAGCTGAAGAAGCAGCTGGAGAGGCTCAGCAGCGAGATAAAGAGCTACCAGGCGAAGATAGCGCTGGGCAAGCAGGGCGGTGCCGGAGGCTAGGCCCCCGGCGCCCCTTCACCCCTTTATGGTGAGGACCACTGGCCACGTGTTTAGCCAGCGCCCCCGGGCGGGGTCCCAGATGTCGCTCCCGCCCAGGGGCGGCACCGTGGCGCCGTGCGTCTTGACGTACACTATGCCGGCGCCCGGCGGCTCCCTGTAGCCGTGGGCTGTGTAGTACTCTACGATGCGTGGCACATCCTCGAACCCGGGCAGGCCCCCGGCCCTGTACATGAACATGTGGAGGTAGCAGCCCGAGGCGTGCATCACCTCCACGCGCAGCGTGGAGTTGGCGAACATGGTGGCGCATATCAC
>Ga0256833_1000157_pt1 | contig 53605 bp, 48 predicted proteins | sample 356284metaG_FD_190535 | JGI IMG/M metagenome (GOLD analysis project Ga0256833, IMG submission 190535) | Hydrothermal vent microbial communities from Mid Atlantic Ridge, Atlantic Ocean - 356-284 | ecosystem: Environmental > Aquatic > Marine > Hydrothermal vents | place: Atlantic Ocean: Mid... | reverse complement strand
AAAAAAAAAAAGCGGCTCAAAAGAGCCGCCAAAATTTTTCTAATTTAACTCTTAAATTATCTTGTTGCTGACAATGCCTCCATAATAGTATCCTGATAATCTCCAGATACCTTCAATCCAACAACAGGTTTGGGTGAGGTATAGGTAATGGTATCACCTGTTTCAACAGTTGCATTTTCAAATATATCATCCACAACAGCCTTATACCTTGACATAGCTCCGATAGTTATGCTCTTTTGATCTTTAACATTTCCATCCTTGTCCCTCAAGGTTAAAGTAACAAGTGTACTGTCCGTATTTGGATTGACAATACCTATGCCTGTCCAGTAATCCTCACCAGTCTTAATGTCAGGAATCACTCCCCACGACTGAGGACTTTCACCCAATGAATATCCGCATATTGCATCTTCGTAAGTGCCAAACAACTCAGCACCAACAAGTTTCACATCAGAATTGATTATTGCCCAGCAAACAGGTTTTGAAGTGTTATCAGGCAAAATATCCTTCATTAGAGTCTTAAACTTGGAGTAAGCCTCAAGTTCAATTGTTTTGTTACCAAGCAGTTGTCCATCTGCTGAATAGAAAGAGAAGGTAATATGGGCGGTCTGCCCTTCAACATTGTCAAGAACAAGCCCTGTCCAGAAATGATATGTTTCTTCTGGAATGTGTGGAATGTAAAGGGTTTTTGACGGAACATTGTTCATTTCAATTGCACCACCATCATGGCCTTCCTTAACAAACAATTCAAACCCTGAAAGTGCATTTGTGTTGGAGAATGGGTCTCCTGTTTTGCAGAATATGGTTCCCCAATTGGTTTCAACCTCTACATTATCAGAGAGCATTGTTTCAAAATCAATGAATATAGAGTAATCATTTCCAGTGTCCACTTCATTGCCTGCAATTTTTGCCGCTGTTGAATAACCGTTTGGATTGGATACATAGCCAAGTGATGTCCAGTAATCAACCTCTTCCGCAATGTGAGGAACATAAATTGTCCCTTTCAGTCTTGAAGAGATATAGCTTTCAGTTTCAAACCCATCTCCCTTAACTGTTGTATAAAGAACAACATATTTATCAGCACTTGCCTTTAATCTGTCGTAACTTGATTCAAAGGAAAGCTCTGAAACCTCAAAAGTACCAAAAGGTGGTACAGTGATATTCTTTTCTTCAACAACTTCGCCATTATCATCAAGGGCATCTATTGTAAGATGAACAGGTTCATTGAAAATGTTTACAACCGTAGTGGAGAGGTTAGTTACATTAGCCTTTAATTGAGAAAAACCCAATAATGTTGGCAGAGGTATAACTATCGAAGACGATTCAGATACATTGATTGTAAAAATATCGCTTACAGCAGTTTCTCTTTCATCATCAACCACCGTTACACTTGCAAAGTATTCTCCCGGAACTGCAAAAGTGTAAGCAAAAGAAGGCGAAGAGGTTACAATTGTATCGTTCCTTTTACCTGTAATTTCCCACTCATACATTACGATGTCTCCCCCATCAGGATCGTAAGCATCAACATTGGCATTAAAGGTAAAAGGTGCATTCCCTGCAAATTGATGCGCATCAACGGACCTTATGACAGGAGGTTTGTTCTCCGCAAAGGTTACCGAAACAGTGTGGTCTGAGAGTACATTGTGGAAGGTGTAAAAACTTACTCTTCCAGCACTCTGCCCATCAACAACCACCTCATCAACATGGTACCCCTGGTTAGGTGTAAATGTAAATGTCTGGTCCGACCCTGCTGGTACCTGGACAGAGCCAGAAGGACTTATTGTACCACCCTCACCTGCCGTTGCTGTAATTGTGTATGTATCAATTTCAAAATGTGCCTCTATTGTGTGATTGCTCGTCACATTATGGAATGTGTAACTTGATACAGCCCCAACACTTGCACCGTCAACAAGTACATCGCTTATGTGATAATTGGTATCTGGAGTTATGGTGAAGGTTATATCGCTACCACCTGAAACAACAATGTTACCAGACGGAGTGATAGTGCCGCCAGTACCTGCCGTCGCAGTAACAGTAAATGTACCTGCCGTGAATACTGCGTTTACAGCCATGTCTGACCTTACCGTCACAGTTAACGGGTTGCTGCTTCCAGATGCGTCACCTTCCCAGTGATCAAATTGATAGCCGCTTGCAGGGGTGGCTGTTATCTGTACATCCGTTCCATATACATAGAGATTGGAACCGCTTGGATTTACACTCCCGTTTCCGCCTGAAACTCCCACTGTCAATGTGTAACTGCCTGAACCTGTGCCAAGGTTGTCAAAGGTGTCCTGTGGATAACCGTCCCATTCAACCGACGGATCAAAGGCATCGGTTGCATCACTGTCTCCCTGGTGTATGTTCGGCTTCCTCCTTAATGTCATGTTCTTCGTTGATACTCCGTTGTTGCTCCAGGAACTGCCGGGATCTACACCTACCTGGCCTATGCAGTCTATTATTGCTCCGTTGTGTTTCAATACTATCGCATCGTCTCCATTAAATGAACATTCCGCTGTTATTAGATCTCCATACGCCTGCAAGGACGCATCCGCCCCATTGTACACTATTACATAGGTCCCAGCATCGTTTAATGTCCCTGACAGGTTTATTGTGTGATCGGGGCTTGAATGACCGTTGTTGTATATCTCAATACTGTATTCGCTTAAATCTACCGCATTACCCGTTTCGTTGAATATTTCAAGTGCCTTGTTGCTTCCGCTTCCCTCTATGTATTCGGAAAAATAAAGATCAGGGCCTGATGGGGCACTTGCCGTGAATACTGCGTTTACAGCCATGTCTGACCTTACCGTCACAGTTAACGGGTTGCTGCTTCCAGATGCGTCACCTTCCCAGTGATCAAATTGATAGCCGCTTGCAGGGGTGGCTGTAACATTGACAACCGTTTTATATTGATAATCGTTTGAGCCTGACGGATCTGTTGTACCAGAACCTGTTGCAACATTCACTGTTAATGTGTATAGACAGGTATGGGTTCCAAGGTCGTCAAAGTAATCCTGTGGTTGTCCGTTCCATTCGACTGAGGGGTCGAAAGCATCGTCAGTCACAGTATCACCCTGATGAATGTGAGGCTTTCTTATAAGGGTCATATCTTTTGTTGATACTCCGTTGTTTTCCCATGAATTTCCAGGGTCTTCACCAACCCTTCCAATACAGTCAACAACATTTCCGTTATGTACAAGAACCACTGCATCATCTCCATTGAAGTTTATTGAGCCAGTTGTCATATCCGCTTTGTTTAAAACAGCACTATCTGCATTTGAATTTGCTATTACAAATGTATCACCATCGTTCAGTGTCCCGTTCAATGATATTGTTGTTCCAGCAGAGGTATTTCCATTGTAATAGATCTGTATTTCATATTCGCTTAAATCAACAGCACTCCCTGTTTCGTTGAATATCTCGAGCGCCTTGTTGCTTCCGCTTCCTTCTATGTATTCAGAAAAGTAAAGGTCAGGATTTCCTCCGCCTCCGCCACCGGATGTAATAAAATCGGACTGAAATCTTGGATTTATCTGGTAACCTGAATCGTATGGTGAGGAGTTGTCGTACTGCATTATAATTCCAATTAAGTCAAAATCTCCCTGAGGGGTGTCCATCCCGTCAATCTCCCCGTCTTTGTCAATGTAAACGGTTGCCTGACCTGTGGAGTCCTCTATTGTTAGAGGTCCAGATGAGCCCTCCGGTGGGATTGAACCACTTACCACATGAACATTGTTTATTCTGACCAGTTTACCCTCATAGCCTTCCCCAACCTGACTGCAAGTAATTACTTCAGGAGATGGGACTGTGTCTGTTCCAACAACATTCATATAACCTGAAGATATGTCAAGTTCAAGTTTACCTTTGAACTGGGTAAGTTTGCCCTTTACCTCAACAACATCGCCTAAATTAACAACCGGCTGGTCAGATGTCCCGTTGTATATGTTTATTCCACAACCTGATGAATCCTGAATATAAATATCTGTTTTACCTGAAGTTCCGTAACAGTTTTCGGTTGGTGCTGTAACTATTCCCTTCAAAATAAAATTGTTGTTATTGTACTTATTTACACCGTTAGAATCGTTTGCATTGGTTCTTAAATCACATATAGGGACAAAACCAACCTGATAGGAGAATATTCCTTTAGTTGCAGTGTTGTTGTCATTGTCTGTTGCAACAATTTGATACTGGACAACAGTATCACTTTGAGCAGGGATCTGACCTTCATAGGTATCCCCCGATGTGTTGGTCATATTCACAGAGTTGAATGTATCTGAATTAAACTTTTTCCACTGTAAAACAACCGAAGCGATTGACCCGTTTGAATCTGTAACATCAACTGTAACTGTGACGGCATCTCCATTTTGAGGATTTGCAGGGTCAAGAGACGGATTTCCTATTGAAATTCCAGAACCTGCACCTCCCCCACCGGCAAGCCAGACCGTGAGGTTTAAGAATATTTGTCTATCAGTTACCCCTGATTCATTCCATCCATCGTAAAGATTGTCCCCTGGTTGGCCTGTGCCGTCATCACAGGGAGATGAATCTCCAACAAATGCAATTCTTCCGTTTCCGAAACGGCTTGTAGCAACCACAACATCGGAATCGGAATGGGAAGAATCCCTCCATATCTGAGCCCTTGCATTTGGGTTCGCATTTGTATCAACGCTCATTGATGCACCGGAATGATAAGCAATCCCTGTAACATTGCCAAATGGTCCGTTAAAAAGTGCGTCGTCCTCCGGCTCAGTTAAATTTGTTCTTATATCGGTAAAAGAGCCGCTTATGGAGTTGAGGTTGAATGTGACACCGAAAATGTTTGTTATCCCCCGTGGATTGTTGTTAAAAAGGTCATTCCAGATGTGAGGTGAATCCATCCCGTCATTGTTTCTATCACTTCCATTGTGGTCTGCAACAATAAACAGCCCCCCCCCGTTTTCAACAAAAGAGATAATCGCCTCTTTTTCACTGTCGGTAAATTGAATGTTCGGTTCAACACAAACAAACACATCAAAGTTTGAGAGGTCAAGGGGATTGTTGGAATCACCATAGGTTATTTGAGAGTTTTGAGGCAACTGCACTATTTCATAGTCACCTGTCTGCCAGAGTTCATACCCCCAGCTTGATATACCACCTATCCAGTCACTTTCAGATGTCGGACTGGCAGGGTCAGGGTATGGTTCGTCGTCGTCAATCTTCCAGTCAGCATTTCCTGCCGTTTGAGCCTTTGAGTTGTCAAAAAGGATCCGATAGGTTTGAGAAAAAGAGAATGTTGAAAAAAACAGGATTAAAGTAAGTACACAAAGCCTTAACATTGGTTTCATTCTAAAATTCATTTAGCACCCTCCAGTTATGGTAAATATTCTTCATATCTCCTTTTAAAACGGTACATCTATTATGTTAAATTTTTGTTAAAAATCAAAGTTTTTTTTTCCTAATTTGAAAAAATTTTTTATAACTTGAAGTATTTTAAGAAGAAAAAATTATTTTTTTTCAGGCAAAACAATATCAAGCCTATCACCGACCCTTAATTTCTCTTTCTTAACTGTACCGGATCTTAACTCCAGCACATAGCTTGACTTCATTATAGGCTGATACACTTCACAGGGTTCATGTTTACACGGTGGTGCATTTTCAATTATGTAAATGATCTTCCCTTTAGAATCAAGCCATAGAATATCAAGCGAAATGAAACAGTTTTTCATCCAGATCGCGTAAAAACCCGGTTCAGGATAGATAAAAAGCATACCGCCTTTTTCAGGTAATGTTTTCCTAAACATCAAACCTTTAATCCATTGTTCTTTAGTTTCAGCAAGTTCCACATTGTACACTCTTTTAGAAGGAAAGATTACCGTACCAAACCGCTCGGTAATTTTTTTCCCTGAGCTTGCAAACAAAAAAAGAGAAAAAATCAAATAAATAAAAAAAACTCTTTTAGAAAAAAACATTGTTAACCCTTTCAATTTGCTCCCTTGTTCCCATAACAAGCAAAACATCTTTTTCCTCAAAAACATAATCAGAATCAGGGTTGAATTTTAAACTTCCATTCCCCTTTTTTATTGCCACAATTAAAAGACCTGTTTTTCTTTTAAGATTTAATTGTGCAATTGTTTTCCCAATATAATCAGGGTATTTTGAAATATCAATTTCTGCAATTTCAAGATAAACATTTCCCTCTGAAAAAACATCAACCATGTTAACAAAATGAGGTGAAATAATAAGATTTGCAATCCTTCTCGCAGTTATGTCGAATAGATAAACTATTTCATCTACTCCGACAAGTTTCATCTTTTTAATAGATCTGTTGTCTTTTGCCTTTGCAATAACTTTTATCCCTTTATTTAATGCTTTTGCGGTTATAGAAAGAAAAATATTATCTGAATCAGAAGGTAAAGCCGCAACCAGAAAAGACGCTTTTTTCAAACCTGCAGCCTTTAAGGTTTCATCATCTGTTGCATCGCCTATTATGTGATAGTGGTTTTCCATAGCAGGGAAATAAGTTGAATCAACAACAACCACATCCTTTCCACTTTTTTTGAGAATCTCAGCAATTTTTGAACCGCTTTCCCCAAAACCGCAAACAATTATATGAGATTTCAGTTTTTTAATTTCCTTTTCCATCCTCCTCCCCTTCATAAACTCCTTCAATCCTCCCTCAACAAAGAAGGCAGAAACACTTGATATTGTGTAACCAATAAGCCCCATCCCCATAAGTATCAAAAAAATTGTAAAAACTTTTCCCTTTGAATCAAGATTAACGACCTCTCTGAAACCAACTGTGGTAAGGGTAATTACAGTCATGTAAAGGGAATCAAGGAAAGAGGCTTTTTCAAGTAAAATGTAACCTGCCGTTCCAACACTCAATATAACAAAAAGCACTAAAAAAGGAATGTACAGTACTGATAGAATTTTCTTTCTAAAAGTCATATATTGGCATTGTCGCTGAAGGGTGCATTGTGAACTTTTTTTTCATAAACAGGAAATCTATATCAACATCGTAATCTGCTCCTATTTCAACCTCACCCCTTCTCAATTGAATGTAAACATCATCTCTTGATAGAGGGATATTGAGTTCCCTCGCCTTTTTCAATATCATTCTGTATAGCATATCCGGTCTGTCTTTCAATTGATAATAACTTCTTGCCGCAAGATCAAGCTGGTCTCTTAATTCTTCATTGTTGTACAAAATGGGAACAACCTGAATCGCAAGGTAAACAATGTATGCAAATATTAAAAGATAGATCAAACACCCCAACTTACTTTGCCCTTTTTTCTTCATCATAATTTGCCTCCCCCTTTTCTATTAAAGGTTTTCCTATAATGTTCCTTAATTCATTCAGTACTCTATCTCTTTCCTCAAGAGAAAACCCTGTGGTATCAAGAGGTTTGTGAATAATCACCTCTATTGTTCTCCCGGGTTCAATCAAAACAGAACCTTTTGGCTGAACATGGTCTGGACCTATCAATGTCACAGGTAAAATAGGGATCCTGTGTTGAATTGCGGTTACAACCGGGCCTTTTTTTAATTTAACTTTAAAAAAATCTCTGTTTCTTATTCTTGTACCGGTAATTGCCATAATGTACGGGTGTTTTTTAAAGTACTTTGAAACATTCTCAAGTGTTTTTTTTGCATTTTGAATGTTTTTCCTGTCAATTGGAAAGGAATCGTAAAGCCTTAAAACAAAGCCAAAAAGGGGAATAAGCATAATCTCTTTTTTCATAACAGCCCTGAAAACAGGGGTAATTGCCTGAGCCAATGCGTATATATCAAAGTTGCTTAAATGATTAAAAGCAATGATATAGGGAGGACCTGACGGAAGGTTCTCCCCCCCTGTGACTTTCAACTCAGTAAAAGATGCTTTAAGCAAACAATAACTCCATAACTTTGCGAATCTGTTAAAAATACCATTCCTTAACTCATGAGGTAAAACCACAATAAACAGAAGCAACACTAACAAAACAAAGGTTAATCCTATAAGCACCGTGTAAAAAATAATGTTTATAATTAACTTCTTTAATAGCCTTAACATATTAAAATTTTAATTTAAAAAACAAAAATTTTCAATTAAACCTTTATAGCATGAACAAAAACATAGTAAAGAATGGCCGACAAAATACCTGTGAACGGCAAAGTTATCAACCATGAATACACTATGTCCCTTATTACCCTTAAATTTAAACCAGCAATACCCCTTGCAAAACCAACACCAATAACAGCCCCAACCAGGGTATGGGTTGTTGAGATGGGTAATCCCAATTTTGAACAAACAAGAATTGTTGTTGCAGCGGAAAACTCTGCTGAAAAGCCTCTTGAAGGAGAGATATCGGTTATCTTTTTCCCCACTGTTTCAATCACCCTGTAGCCATAGGTTGCAACACCTATTGCAATTCCTGCGCCACCAAGAGCAAGAACCCAGTCATAGACAACTGCATTTTGCTTTACAGCCCCCTCTTTCAGAACATTAACTATTGCGCTTAAAGGACCGACAGCATTTGCAACATCGTTTGAACCATGGGCAAATGCCACATAGCATGCGGTAATAACCTGCAAAAATGCAAAGGTTTTCTCCACTCTCTCCAGTTTTTCAGAGTACTCAAGATCTCTTTGCGATTTAACAAGTCTCAACACAAGAAAAGAGACAAAACTCACCATAAAAAAAACCAGAAAAGAGATCTCAATAGCCCTGTTAAAGGAAATAGATTTCAACTTCAGTCCTTTATAAATAACACTCATTGAAAGGACAAAACCAAGGAGTCCAATCAAAAAAGGACCCTTCTTTTTCAATTCATCAACTGGGTTTTCCCTCTGAAGAATGCTTTTACTCACGAAAATAAAGAGTATGTAAGCAAAGATACCACCTGCAATAGGTGATATTATCCAGCTTAAAACAATCTTTCCAACACCTGCCCATTTAACTGCTGTTGTTCCTCCTGCGACAAGACCAAAACCAATAACGGCACCAACAATGGAGTGAGTGGTTGATACAGGAAGCCCGTAATATGTTGCAAGGTGAAGCCACAATGCTGTTGCAATAAGTGCAGCAAGCATACCCAGAACAAAGTGAGAGGGCGCTGATGAGAAGATTGAAACATCAACCATACCCTTTCTTATGGTCTGGGTAACATGGGATCCAACAAGGTATGCACCTGTAAACTCAAATATCGCCGCAATTAAAACGGCCTGCCTTAAAGAGACAGCCTTTGAACCAACAGAGGTACCCATTGCATTTGCAACATCGTTTGCCCCCACATTCCATGCCATATAGAAACCGAAAGCAATTGCAAGGATATAGATTATTGTATTAAAGTCCATATCTCCCCCGATTATTTGCTTATCATCATTCTTATTCTGTTTCCAACCTTTTCACTTAAATTGGCAATATCCCCGAATTTATTGAATATTTTAGGCCACAAAAAAATTTCAGAGCATTTTAACTTGTCTTCTATCTCAAAAACCTTTTTTGCAAGCTTTCTTTGAACTATATCACACTCATGCTCTTTTTCACCAAGCCTGTCAATCATTTCAAATATATGCTTTACCTCGGGACCTCCGAATGCACTTTCAAAAGCAACATCCATTTCATTAACTATATTGAACAACTCCTCAAATGTCTCAACAACCCTGCCCTTAAATTCGGCAAGCAAAGGCTTAAACTCATCAGGGATTACCAGGTCTTTTTTCAAAGTGAGAAGCGCAGCAAAATCCTCGGCAGTGTCTGCTATGGCATCCTGACTTGCAAGAACTGACAGAATTGTTTGCTTGTTGAACGGGAGAAATATGGTAGTGCTAATTCCATTTCTTAAATTGTTTTTTATTATATCCACCTCATGTTCAAGTTTCGACACCTCATCAGCGTACTCCTCAAGTTTTCTGTTATCAGCCCCTGCAATAAGAAGGTCAACCATTTCAGCAGATTTAAAAACACATTCCCTTATCTTTTCCATTTGCTTTTTCAATGGAGAAAAAGGTGATCTACTGAAGATCTCAAAAATAGAAACGCTCATACAACCCTCCAGAATAATCAATAAAAAAGCCCCTCAAAAGAGAGGGGCAAAATTCTAATCAAGTAAATGAACAATAAGTCCGCTTTTTAACTTTGGCTCAAACCAAGTTGATTTTGGCGGCATAACCTTGCCTGCATCCGCTATTGCCATTAACTGCTCCACAGTAGTGGGGTACATTGAAAATGCAACTGCAAAATCACCAGAATCAACCATTTTCTCAAGTTCTCCTGTCCCTCTTATACCACCAACAAAGGTTATCCTATCTGATTTTCTTGGGTTTTCAATTCCCAGAATCGGTGCAAGGAGATACTCCTGCAAAATGTAAACATCAAGTGATTTTACCGGATCTTTTTCATCCACTATTTCAGGTTTGGGGGTAATAGAGTACCATTCCCCGTCAAGGTACATTGATATTTCATGAACCTTGTCAGGGGATTTTTTCCCTGTTTTTTCCACTTTGAAACTCTTTTCAACCTTTTTCAAAAATTCCTCTTTGTTTAAACCGTTCAAATCCCTTATCGCCCTGTTGTAGGGTAATATCTGCAACTGGTTGTGAGGGAAATAAACTGCAAGGAAGTAATTGTACTCTTCATCGCCGGTATGGTTAGGATTTTCTTTCTTTCTCCACTCCCTCACCTTTGCCCCTGATGCCGAGCGATGATGACCATCAGCAATGTAAACATACGGGATCTCATCAAAGAGTTTTTCAAGCCTCTCAATTGTTGCATCATCTTTAATTACCCAGAATGTATGCTCAACACCATCGTCTGATACAAAGTGGTATTCAGGCTCAGTTTTTGTAATTTCATTAACAATTTTATCAATCTGCTCTTTCGCTTTGTATGTTAGAAATACAGGGCCTGTGTTTGCATTTGTAGTGTAAACATGTTTGATTCTATCCTTCTCTTTATCTTCCCTTGTGAATTCGTGTTTTTTAATTCTATCTTCAAAGTAATCGTCTGCCCATGCACATCCAACAATACCTGTCTGGATATGATCCCCCATCTTTTGCATGTACACATAAAGATAATCCTTTTCATCCTGAACAAGGTAACCTTCTCTCATCAAGTTATCAAGGTTTTCCTTTGCTTTCTGGTAAACCCTTTCATCGTAAATATCTATTGATGGGTCAAGGTCTATTTCAGGCCTTACCACATGCAAAAAGGACAGCGGGTTATCTTTTGCAATCTCTCTTGCTTCTTCCGTGTTAATTACATCGTAAGGGGGAGAGGCTATTTTATCAACAAACTCTTTTACCGGTCTTACCCCTTTAAAAGGCTTTATCCTCACCATTTATTCACCCCTTACTTTATTCTTTCTTTTAACAGATCCTCCAATGTGGGCATTCCAATCTCCTGCAACTCATAGTAAACCCTTGTTGACGGTTTGTTTATGTTTATAACCCTTCTCAAATCAATTGGTGTCCCTATCACAACTGCATCACAATCTGAAGCGTTTATTGTTGCTTCAAGGTCTTTAATCTGCTGTTCACTGTAACCCATTGCAGGTAGTAAAATACCAATATCAGGATACTTTTCAAATGTTTCCGCAATCTTTCCTGTAGCCCATGGTCTTGGATCAACAAGCTCTGCCGCACCAAACTTTTCCGCAGCGACAGTTCCTGCTCCATACTCCATTCCACCATGTGTCAATGTAGGGCCATCCTCAACAACAAGCACCCTCTTTCCCTCAATTACGGCAGGGTCTTCAACAAAGATAGGGGAAGCCGCCTCAACTATCCTTGCATCAGGGTTTAACATCCTGATGTTCTGTCTTACTTCATCAATATCGAAGTAATCTGCAGTATCAACTTTGTTTATTACAATGATATCCGCAAGGTGTACATTTGCTTCACCCGGGTAATATTCAAGCTCATGACCCGGTCTGTGGGGGTCTGCAACGGTTATCATAACATCAGATTTGTAAAAAGGCATATCGTTGTTTCCGCCATCCCATACTATTACATCCGCCTCCTTTTCGGCCTCTCTTAATATCGCCTCATAATCAACACCTGCATACACAACAATACCCTTTGCAATGTGGGGCTCATACTCCTCCATCTCCTCTATTGTGCATTTATGTTTATGTAAATCCTCAATAGTTGCAAACCTCTGAACCTTCTGTGCAGCAAGGTCTCCATAAGGCATAGGGTGTCTTACTGCAACAACTTTTTTGCCCATGTTCTGAAGTATTTGACAGACCCTCCTTGTGGTCTGGCTCTTACCGCAACCTGTCCTCACCGCACAAACGGCAACAACTGGCTTTGAAGATTTTAACATTGTTCTGTGACCACCCATTAGCATAAAGTCAGCACCTGCTGCATTTGCAATCGCACTTCTGTGCATAACATAGTCGTAAGGCACATCCGAATATGAAAAAACAACAAGTTCAACATTGTGTTTTTTTACAAGTTCAGGCAGTTCATCTTCAGAGTAAATGGGAATTCCATCAGGATACAACTTTCCTGCAAGAGACGCAGGGTAAACTCTTCCTTCAATATCAGGGATCTGTGTTGCAGTGAAAGCCACCACATTGTAAGCCTCATTGTCCCTGAAAAAGCAGTTAAAATTGTGAAAATCCCTTCCAGCAGCACCCATAATAATTACATTTGTCTTTGTCATTATTCCTCCTCCTTTGAGAAAATGTTTACCAGTACAGACTGGGATATGTACATTAAATTTTTAGAATAATTTTCCAGAAGAATCAGATCCACAACATCAGAACATACCTCTTCTCCTATGCGCAAAGGCATTGGATGGAATATCAACACATTGCTTTTCCCTGTTTTTTCAATGAGTTTCCTGTTAACCGTATAACCTTTAAAATCCATTATCCTTTTTTCCCTTTCGTCTTCCATTCCTATCGAAACCCATACATCCGTCACTATTATATCTGCACCTTCAACATATTCAATATCATTAGTTATGCTCAAACTTCCTCCTGAATCTTTATTAAAGATATTGCATATATCAACAACCACAGGGTTAGGCTCGTACCCTTCGGGAGTAATGACAGTAAGGGGAATACCCATTTTTGAACAATAGAGCATCAAAGAATGACATGTGTTGTACCCGTCACCTATGTAAACAAAAGAAAGTTTATTGGCATCGTCCAGTAATTCCTTTACGGTGAAACCCACAGTTAATGCAACAAGGGGGATGTACATTCCACTCATACTGTTTATTACCGGAATTGAACCAAAGTTTGCAAAATCCTCAACATCCTGATGGGATAAAGCCCTGACAACAAGTGCATCAAGATAACAGGAAAGAGATCTGGCGGTGTGATAAATTGATTCTCCCCTTGAAAGTTGAAGTTCAGGAGTTTTAAAGAATATTGAAGCCCCACCCATTCTTAAAATACCACTTTCAAAAGCAAACCTGCTTCTCGTTGACTCCCTTTGATAATAAAGCCCTATAACCCTGTTGTTTAAAGCGTTTCTGTACTTATTGGGGTTGTTTTTAATATCTGAGGCTCTGTCAAATATATGCTCAATCTCTTTTTTTGATAGATCACCTATTGTGAGTAACCCACTCACGGTATTATCCTCGTTCCCACATAATCTATGTTACCCGATTTCTCAATCGCTTCAGCAGAAGTTATCAAAACCTCTTTGCCTCCATTTTTAATGTATTCAATTGCAGCCTCAATTTTGGGTTTCATACTTCCAGCAGGAAACTGTCCCTGTTTCAACATCTCCTCTGCCTCTTTAACAGTAATTTTGTCCAGCGGTTTCTGAGTGGGCTTACCGAAATCCATGTAAACCCTGTCAACACCTGTCAGAATAATAAATAGGTCAGCATTTAAATTTCTTGCAAAAAGGCTGGATGTATAATCTTTATCAATCACTGCTTCAACACCAAGAAGATACCCGGAAAGATCTTTTTTAACAGGTATCCCCCCCCCTCCTCCAGCAATTACAGTATAACCTGCATTAAGAAGGGTTCTAATTGCATCAAGTTGAACAATCTCAAGTGGCTTTGGAGATGGAACAACCTTTCTCCAGCCTCTTCCCGCATCCTCTTTCATGTGCCATTTTCTGGTTCTCATTAGCTCTTCTGCCCTGAATTCAGGATAAAAAGGACCCACTGGCTTTGTGGGGTTTTTGAAAGCAGGGTCTTTGTCGTCAACAACAACTTCTGTAATAACAGTTGCAACTCTGGGCTCATTTTTGCCTGCAATCAACCTGTTTATCAATGTTCTCTCTATCATATACCCCATACTCCCCTCTGTCATTGCACCACATATATCAAGGGTATAGGGAGGGATTTCTCCCGATGCTCTTTCCTGCTGAATAAGTATGTTCCCCACCTGAGGTCCATTACCATGAACAATTAAAAGCCTGTACCCCTCTTTAATTATGTTAAACATCATACTGGCAGCCTTTTTAGCATTCTCCAGTTGCTCTGCCTGAGTTCCTTTCTGATCTGCCTGAATTAACGCATTACCACCAAAGGCAATTACCGCTATCTTTTTCATGTTTCACCTATTTCACCCTGAAACCCTCTTTTGCACCACTATCTGGAGTTAAAATAAATGGTTCACCATCATCCCCTGATGCGGCGAGAAGCATACCGTTCGATTGAACACCCATCAATTTTGCAGGCTTCAGGTTTGCAACAACCACTATTAATCTTCCAACAAGGTCTTCAGGCTTGTATTTTCTGGCAATCCCGGCAACTATCTGCCTGGTTTCCCCTCCAAGGTCAATTTGCAATTTAAGGAGTTTATTTGACTTTTCTATTTTTTCTGCCTCCAGAACCCTTGCAATTTTTAACTGAACCTTTGCAAAATCCTCTATTGAAATAAAGTCTTTTCCTTCCACCTTTTCAACCTCCCCTTTGTTTTTTTCTACATCCCTGAAGTACTCCTTTATATCAATCCTTGGAAACAGGTGTTCTTTTACGGCATTAATCTTTATGCCTCCCTCAAGTACACCAAATTTTAAAAATGTTATTGGTGAAGTTTCTATATCCCTGTTAAAACCTATCCTGTTCCATATCTCCTGTGATTTTTCAGGCATGGCAGGGGAAATGTACAGGGCAACGAGACGCAGAGATTCGGCAAGTACATACAGTACTGTGTCAAGTTTTCTCGCTAAAGTACTATCTTTTACCAGTTTCCATGGCTCAACCTTGACGATAAACCTGTTCAGGTGATTGAGAAATATCCAGACTTCCGAAAGGGCTTTGTGGAACTGGTAAGTATCAAAGTAACTCTCCCAGTTCACTCCACAGGTTTTTGCCAGAGATTCAATCTCCCTGTACTCTTCGGATTCTCTGTCAGGCTCAGGGATTACCCCATCTTTGTACTTTGCAATCATGGACAAAGTTCTTGAAACAAGATTGCCAAGATCGTTTGCAAGGTCTGAATTAAGCCTGTTTAAAAAAGCCTCGTCAGAGAAGTTACAATCATTGCCAAAAACCATCTCCCTTAAAAGAAAATACCTTAAAGCATCTGCACCAAACTGGTCAAGAAGGTACTGGGGTCTAACAATATTTCCAACAGACTTTGACATTTTTCCAGAATCCTTCAACCACCATCCGTGCGCATAAACTGTTTTTGGCAAAGGCAAATTGGCAGACATCAAGAATGCAGGCCAGTAAACAGCATGAAACCTTAAAATATCTTTTCCCACAAGGTGAAGGTCAGCAGGCCAGAACTTTTTAAACAACTCTGTATCATCAGGGTAACCAAGTGCAGTAATATAGTTAGAAAGCGCATCTAACCACACATACATTACATGCTTCTCATCTCCAGGAATTGGGATTCCCCACTTGAAACTCGTTCTTGATATTGACAGATCTTTCAAACCGGATTTAACAAAGGAAATCACCTCGTTTCTCCTGTTTTCAGGCTGGATAAAGTCAGGGTTTTGCTCATAAAACTCAAGGAGTTTTTTCTGGTACTTTGAGAGTTTAAAAAAGTAGGATTCCTCTTCAACATCCTCAACAGGTTTTCCACAATCGGGGCATTTGTTGTTTTTGGCCTGAAACTCCGTTAGAACTGCCTCACAGGAGACGCAGTATTTACCCTTATACTTACCAAGATATATATCCCCATTTTCTTTCATTTTATTAAAAAGGGCAATTGCACCTTTTATGTGTCTTTCTTCCGTTGTTCTTATGAAATCACTGTTTTTTATGTAAAGTTTTGGCCAGAGCTTTTTGTAATTTTCAACAACACTGTCTGCCAATTCAATCGGTTTTAAACCCTTTTCCTTTGCAGCCTTCTCAACCTTTAATCCGTGTTCGTCAGTGCCTGTTAGAAAATAAACTTCATAACCCATCAATTTTTTATACCTTGCAACAACATCCGCAACAACGGTTGTGTAAACATGACCAATGTGCGGCAGGTCATTCACATAATAAATAGGTGTAGTCACATAGAAGTTTTTGCTTTCCATACTCTCTCCTTCCACTCGTAGTTCATAATGAATTCTAATTTATAAAAAACTTTGTTTCAACAAATTTCAGGTAATAAATCACATAATGCGAAAAATATTTGTCACTTTCCAAGTTTGAAGTTAAAATATTTGTATGAAGTTCCAGAAAATAAATAAGTATCAAATAATTGACATTATAGGTAAAGGTTCAATGGGGGTTGTATACAAGTGCATTGATACTGTTTTAAACAGATATGTTGCATTAAAAACAATGAATATTCAATTAATGGGCGATGAGAACCTTAAAAACAGATTTTACAGGGAAGCAAAGATCCTTGCTGAACTAAATCACCCAAACATTGTTCAGGTGTATGAATTAAAAGAGTATGAAAACCTATGTTATATAGTGATGGAGTATGTTGAGGGCGAAAGTTTAAAACATGTTATTGAAAGCAAAAAACCCCTCTCAACAATCTCAAAACTGGAGATTGTAAGACAAATTGCTTCAGGAGTTTCTTATGCCCATTCAAAGGGGGTTATACACAGGAATCTGAAACCTGCAAACATCATAATTAGAGAAGATGGTGTTACCAAAATACTCGATTTTGGAGTGGCAAAATTAAAAACCTCTTCCATAACAAGCAAAGGCTCCGTACTTGGAACAATTGCATATATGGCTCCAGAACAATTAAAAGGAGAACAAATTGATGAAAGGGTTGATATATTTGCAATAGGTGTGATTATGTACGAGATGTTTTCATACAAAAAACCATTCAATGCAACCGGAATCACAGAGGTTATGTACAAAATAGTAAACAAGATGCCAGACTATATCCCTAGGGCCAATAAAGACATAAATTATATAATTTTTAAATCTCTTGCAAAAAACCCGGAGGAAAGGTACAAAAGTGCTGAGCAACTAATGGAAGCTGTGGAGGAACTTATAAAAAAACAGAACATAAAAAAAGAAAAAATAAAAAACAAAATGGATTTCAGCATAACCACTCAAATTAAAAAGGTTCAAAAAGAAATTGAAAAGATGAAAGAACTGAGAAATGAAATAGAAGAACATCTTTTAAATGCAAAACAACTTCTGAAACAGGAAAAATTAAAGAAAGCAATTGAAGAGGCAAAAGCAGTTCTGGAACTTGATAATGCCAATCAGGATGCAGAAGCAATTATTGAAAAAGCAAACAGGTTGTTAGTGTTGAAGCAAGAAGAAGAAAAGATGAAGGCAAAGTGGGTTAAAGAAAGGCTCACAGAAGCAAACCATCATTTTAACAGTGGTAATCTGATAAAGGCCTGTGAAATCAGTGAAAGTATTTTGAAAATTGATCCTTCAAACCATGATGCAAGGGTGATAAAATCTATCTGTATAAAAAAGATAAAGGAATTTCTCAAAAGAATTGAATAAAATAATTATTTTTGATTTAGATGGAACACTCGTTGATTCAATAGACGATCTTGTTTTAGCAGCAAATTTATCAAGAAAAAAGTTCAATCTAAAAGAACTTAACAGGGATCTGATCTCTTCCTTTGTTGGAGACGGGATTACCGCTTTTGTGGGAAGGCTTTTTTTCGATAGTGATGTCAGGGTCAGTGATGCTATTAGTGTCTTTAAAAATTACTATAGAAAGTATTTAACCTATAAAACAGAGGTTTACAGTGGGTGTATTGAGTGTGTTGAGAGACTCAAACAACACAACTTCATGGTGGGAGTCTTATCAAATAAAACAGAAGAGCTATCAAAAATGGTTCTCAGCAATCTAAAGGTATTTCACCACTTTGATTTTATTTACGGTGGAGACAGTTTTGAAGAAAAAAAACCGTCATCTTTACCTGTAAAGACAATAATGGAATATTTTAACGGAGATTACAGGAATTCATTTATTGTAGGTGATAGTTGTAACGATATATTGAGCGGAGAATCAGCAGGAATAAAAACAATTGGTACAACCTATGGGTTTAACAGAGATAATCAATTAAAAACATGCAAACCCTGGAAATTGGCAGATTCTCCAGATGAAGTGTGTAAAATAATTCTTTCATTTTCTTAAAAAAACCACAAAAGCGCCTTCACCGCCCTGAGACTTTGGGGCAACACCATAGTTTTTTACAAAATTAATACATTTACCTTTAAACAACTTTTCCACAAATGGCCTTATTTTTGCTCCACTTTCAGAGTGTTTCCCTTTTCCAGTAATAACAAGCACTCTTCTTAACCCGCTTTCAAATGAATTCTTTAAAAAATAACAGAGTTTTTCTGCCACCTCCTGTTTTGTCAATCCATGGAGATCAATTTTATCATCAACTTTTACATACCCTTTCTTTGGTATTTTTAGAAAAGAGACCTTCAATTCAATTTCATCTTTATTTACAGGGCTGGTACAACCCTCCATTGCTTTAATAAATTCTTCATACTCTTTTTCATCATCTTTGTTTTTTCTCACACCAAAGAGGTCTTCCCATTCACTATCGCTTATCTTTTTCATTTTTTTCTAAGTACAAGTATCATTCTCCACGAATCTCTCGTGTTATCAAGTGGTTTGTCAAAACGAAAAGAACCAAAAGCATTAACCAGCTCAAAGTGCTCAGAACATTTAACAAAATGGAGAATCTCCTGGTAAAGGTATATTCTGAACTTCTCCTCCATTTTTATTGTAAGTTGCTTTTTTTTATCCTTAATCCTTATAATGGGTCTGGTGGTCACAATGTGGGTCAATAAATTAATCTCACTTCTTTCATTGTCCCAATCAACCTCAACTTCAATATCTTCATTTAATTCCACCCAGCTATTTGATGTCGAGGGTTTGTTTGTAATAAATTCCCTTGGATGATTCATCTCTATGATGTAAAGCCCTCCAGGTTCAAGAACATTACCAACCCTATAAAGGTGCGATTCCACATCTTCGTTTCTCAAAAGATAATTGAATCCTGTTAAAAGATTTATAGCACAACCATACTTCCTGGAAGTCCTAAAAGAGACCATATTATCAATCCACAGATGGGCATCAACTCCGTTTAACTCAGCCTTCTTCCTTGCGTATTCAATCATTTTTGGGGAAATGTCAAAACCAGCGACTTCAAACCCTCTTTTACCCATTTCAACGAGATGGGATCCGGTACCACAGGCTATGTCAAGTAAAGAAAAATTATTGGATCTTGAGTGCACTGCAATTTGCTTTTCAATAAAATCACACTCAAGATCCAGATCTCTATAACCAAATGCTATATCATAGTATTCCGGATAATTGTACAATGTCATTAATTTTTAAATTAGCCTTCAAATTCCTCTGACTCTTCTTCACCTGCAAGATCATTTTCTATGCCCAATCTTGCACATGCACCAGCATAAACCTGCAGGGCAGCCTTTTTTGCTTTCTGTAATTCGGCAAGTTTTTGTTTTACTCTGGCAAGTTCCTCCTCAATCTGATTGTCAATGTCTGCAATCTCATTTTTCACATGTTTCAAAGTCTCTTCATAGAATTTCTTTTGTTCATCACTTAAAACACCCATAATAATCCTCCTTTAAAATTTAAATACAAATGTATCGTAAACTTTTACCCTTACTCCCTTTTTGGTTGCAGGCTCAAACTTCCACTTTTCCAAAGCCTTTTTAACCTCTTTATCAAGACCAAAAGGCCTTCTCATTCTCCTCAATATTCTAACCTCAATAACATTTCCGTTTTCGTCAATTAAAGCCTGAGCAATAATAATACCGTGAACCTTCATTCTCCTTGCTGCGAGTGTTAGTCTCGGTTTAACCTTTTTTACAGGTACAGGCTTTACAACATCATCGGTCAAAGGAACAAGATCACCGAGCTTAACCTCTGGCTTTGCCGGTTCCGCTGGCTTTTTGATTGCCACATTCTTCCTGGCTTCAGGTTGAGGTTCAGGATTGCTTACCTTATTGACCTTTTTATTTTGAGGTTTTTCAGTCTTTGTTGCCTGCTTTTCCTTAGTGGATGTGTTTTCTTTAGCTTTCTGTTGAGAAATAACATTATTCCTGGATTCATTGGTGTTCTGAGCAACCTGGACCGGTTTGTTTTCAATCTGTTTCTTTTGTTGTTTGTTTACGGTTTCTCCGCTTTTGTGTGCTTTAACCTTCCTATTTTTATTTGATTTAACCCTCTTTGTCGGGGGATTTTCAATCTTTTTCTTTGTTTCTGCAAGCTTTCTTCTCTTTTCCTCAATTATTCTTTTTTGTTTTGCCAATTCTGCTTCCATCTTCTTTTTCTGTTCTTCTATCTTTTTCTTTGTAAGTTCCTCAACCATCTTTTGTTTTTTCTTTTCAATCTCATTCAAAACCTGCTGCTTCTTTTCTTCAGTTGTCACACCAGCGTTTGCAGGTTGTTTTGAAACATTCAGACCATTTTTTTCTTCTGGCTGATTACTTTCAGGTTGATTGCTCTGTTCAACCTTTTTTGCAATTTCAGCTTTTTTAACAGGTTTTGTTTCACTCTTCTTCGAAGATATGAAGTATCCGATTATTGCAACGATTACAATTGCAACAATGGCACCTATAACCACAATCTTCTTGTTGCTCTTTTCTTCCTCTTCAATCTTCTTCATTTCCTCTTCTTCGTACTTTTTCAGGTCTTCAGGGTTTGGCACAACAACAGTTCCTGTGTTTGCCCGTCTATCAGCAATCTCTTCATAATCTTCAGAGTCAATATCCTCATCAGAAATTGAAAAATCCTCCTGATCTGTCTTATCCACACCAACCCCAGCTACAACCTCATTCTTTTCTAAATCCTCAACAACAAGTTTTCTTGCCAGTTCAGAGAGTTTTCCACTATCATCACTGTATAGGGCATTAACAAACTCAGCAACAGTCCTCTCATTAACCGTGTAAGGTAATGAATTCAAAATATTGAGTATATCCTGCTCCATCTCTTTGGCACTTTGATACCTCTTTTCTGGATCCTTGGTTAATGCCTTTTCTATAATCCTTGCAGTCAGTTTTGAAACATTGGGGTTTACCTTCCTGATTGGTGTATAATCAACATTTCTGACCTTTTCAAGGATGCTTATCTCACTTTCAGCAAGAAAACACTTTTTACCGGTAAGTGCCTCGTACATTACCGAGCCAAGAGAAAAAAGATCAGACCTCTTGTCAACTTTCTCTCCCCACGCCTGCTCAGGACTCATGTATAGAAGTTTGCCCTTCAACGCTCCAGCCTGGGTCTGGCTCGCCTTTGTTGCAGCCTTGGCAATACCAAAATCAACAAGTTTAACATCCCCTTCAACTGACAGGATTATGTTTTGAGGGCTTATGTCCCTATGAACAATGTGAAGGTCTTTATTGTCAAGCCCTTTCTTCCTGTGGGCATAATCAAGTGCACTTAAAACCTTTGATGCAACAAATAAAACGATCGGCTCAGGAATACTGCAGCCCTTCTCTTTACATTTTTTAAGGATCTTTCTAAGGTCATGGCCTTCCACATACTCCATTGCTATGTAAAAGGTATCTTCTATTTTACCAAGATCATATATTTGAGCGATGTTGGGGTGATTTAATTGAGCGGCAAGTTTAGCCTCATCAATAAACATGGTAACGAAATCTTCATTTTCAACAAGGTGTGGGAGTATTCTTTTGATTGCAACTATTTTCTGAAACCCCTGAACCCCTCTCCTTTTTGCCTTAAAGAGTTCAGCCATACCACCGGTTGCCACCTTTTCAAGCAAGAGGTAATTACCGTATTCAACCCCTTTTTCCTTCTTTTTCCCCTCTTTTTTCCTGACCTCTTTCTTTTCAACTTTCTCAGGTTCAGTCTTTTGTTCAATCTTTTCTGTTTCAACCATATCCTCTTTTTTTTCAGTCTTATCTGTTTTTTTCTTCTTCTTTTTGTCTATTTTTAAACCGGACAGGGTTTTCTCAAGTTTCTCTTCAACCACTGCCTCCACACTATCAATTTTGTCATCAATAAGATTATCAAATGGCTCTTCAGTAAAAGATTCTTCCACCTCGCTGATCACATCTCCAAAAAGTTCTTCAGAGGTAAAAATCTTTTCACCGCCCTCCGTTTTTTTGGTCTTTTTTACCTTCTTTTTGGGAAGATCATCAATTATCTTGCCCGAGAGGGTTTCTTCAATAATCTCCTCAAACCTTCTTTTCGCCGATCCCTTTTTTTTCTTTGGTTTGTCTGTGTTTTCCCTTTCACCCTCGTTAGATGATTTTTCACCAAGCATAAGCTCTTCAAGGGCACTTGAGTCTATGGAAAAACCAATCACCCTTGCGACCTTTTCCTTTAAAACATCACCTTCAACCGGCTCCTCAATAAACTCATCCACATGATATGTGTTTTTTGCAAGAACCTGATATTTCGGGCCTTTATGCACGGAGGCAACAACCACCACCTTTGTCTCTGGATGATGCTCTTTTATCTCTTTAATAACATCAAAACCAGATTTCCTGGGAAGCATCGGGTCTATTAAAACAAGATAGGGATTGGTTTCATTAAATAGTTTTAGAGCATCTTCTCCATTGCCGGCTTCAATAATATCTTCACCTATATCCTTGAGTAACTCTTTCCACTCTTTGAGTTTTTGAGGCTGATAATTAACAACCAAAATCTTTTTTTCCATACACTTACCCCAACTATTTTTTTTATACTATAACATAATTTTTATACAATTTACAAAAAAAATTTCTGAAAATCATTCTTTAATTTTTTTTGCAAATTCAAGCAATCCCCCTGCGTCCAGGATGTCCTTTTGAACGGTTGAAAAGGGTCTGGCACTAACCTCAGAACCGTTGTTTAAATTTTTGATCAACCCAGTTTCAGTATAAACCTCAATAACATCTCCTGATTGCGCCCGGAGAATCTCAACATCATTTGCTTCAAGAACAGGTAACGCCGAATTTATCGCATTCCTTTTGTATATTGCACCAAATGATTTAGCAATTATCAATGCAATACCAAGGGCTTTAAAGCAATCAACAGCCTGCTGCCTTGAAGAGCCTGAACCAAAGTTTTCACCGGCAATTATTATGTCTCCTTTTTTCGCTTTGCTTGAAAAGTCTTCCCAGCCTTCAAGGTTGTCAAGTGCGTATTTCCCCATTTCGTTTATATCTGTTATTGCAAGGTATCTGTTGTGAAATATCATGTCAGTGTCTATATCGTTTATAAGGTTTCCACTTTTATCAGTCAAAACCCATACCCTTCCCTTTATCTTCATAAAACCCCCTTTTGTTTCAAAAATTCAACAGGGTCTGTTATCTCTCCGGTAACCGCACAAACAGCGGCAACAACGGGGCTTGCAAGATAGGTATCACCATCACCCTGTTTCCCCTTAAAGTTTCTGTTTGATGTTGATATTTGAACCTCTCCTTTGCCAGTCATCCCTATCTGGCCTGAGGCACATCCCCCGCAGCCCGGATTTGATACAATAACTCCAGCCTCATAGAGAATGTCAAGTGTTCCATCTTTAAGCAATCTGCCAAAGACTTCCCTTGTTGAAGGGACAACCTTTGCCATTACCCCTTCCTTAACCTTAAACCTCTTAAAGATCTCTGCAGCGAGACTTATGTCCTCATACCTTCCGTTTGTACAGGAGCCTATAAATACAGAATCAACTGTTATTCCTTCAACTTCCCTCACATCCTTTACATTGTCAGGTTTTGGAGGACAGGCAATTTGAGGCTTCAGATTGGAAATATCGATTTCAATCACCTTTTCGTATTCAGCATCATCATCAGCAATAACAGGCTTTATTTCAGGGTTGTTTTTAACCTTTTTAAAATGCTCAATTATTTTTTCATCCGGCGTTATAAAACCTATAATTCCACCCATCTCGGTTACCATTGAAGACAGTGTGATCCTCTCGAAAAGGCTCATATTGTCTATGACTTCTCCATAAAATTCAATAGCCCTGCCCAGAGCACCCTTTGAGCCAAGTTGCCTTAAAGTAAACAGCGTTAAATCCTTTGCAGTAACCGGGAATTTATAGGGTTTTCCTTTGAAAATTATTTTAATGGTGGAAGGCACCTCAAACCAGGTTTTCCCTGTTTTAAACGCAAATGCTATATCCGCATCACCCATTCCCTGGCCAAAAGCCCCAACTGCTCCCAATATGTTCAAGTGTGAATCAGTGCCAACAAAGGTTGAACCTGGCCAGCATAACCCCTTCTCAATTGCCACATGAGAGCCTATACCTGAATCCACATCAAAAACCTTTATTCCTCTCTTTTTTGCAAATTGCCTGCAAAAGTGCTGATTGTTTGCATAGGGAATGGTTTTGGCAGGTGCAACCGTATCAAAGGTGAAAAAAGTTCTGGAAGGATCATCAACCTGAACATCCTCACCATAGTACTCGTATAATTTTTTTACCACATTGGGCCCGCCAAAATCCCTTGCTGTTCTTGTATCTATATCAAGCCATATTATGTTTCCAGGCTTAACCTCATCTTCTGTATGATTTTCAAAAATTTTCTCAATTATAGTTTTACCCATACACTCCTCTCTTTCCGGTTTTCCATAAAGATTTTACCTATTTTTTACAAAAAATCCATTCTATTTTTTTAAAGAAAGTAATTTTCAGGGTTTTCTTCCTATAACAGCGTTTTTTCCCATTTCCTTTGCCTGGTACATCGCAGCATCTGCCTCTGCAAGTAACCTTTTTTCGTTTGGGAAATTATCTTTTTCAAATGTAGCAACCCCAAAACTTGCCGTAACATTTATTGTTTTTGAGTTACAGAGTATTTCGAGAGATTCAATCAATTTTCTCAAAGAAGAGGCCTTTTTCATTGCTTTTTCAAATGGTGTGTTTTTTAATATTACAACAAACTCCTCGCCCCCATACCTGCAAAAGAAATCAGATTCCCTCACATGGGATTTTACCGTTTGTGCAACTTTCTTTAAAATCTCATCACCACACAGATGGCCAAATGTATCGTTGATTCTTTTAAAATTATCAAGGTCAAAAAATATTAAAGATAGAGGCAGGTTTGCCCTTTTGTGAAATGCAAATTCTTTCCTCAATAACTCATCCAGATAAGTTCTATTATAAATCCCCGTTAATCTGTCTTTTATCGCCTTTTCAAATATGAGTTTGTTGAGATCGAGGTCTATATCGTCCTGATATGCAAATTTAAAAGCACAGATGTCTCCGAGAAAAACCCTCTGCCCACTTTTCAGTTCAGCCTTTGCTACCCTTACCCCATCAATAAAGGTTCCATTGGTACTATCAAGGTCTTCTATAGTAATAAAACCATTTTCATTTCTAACAATGCAATGCCTTCTTGAAAGAGAAGAATTGTCTATAACAACATCGCACTCCTCTCCCCTTCCAAAAAGCACCTTTTTCTTCTCCTCAAGGTTTATCATTTTCCCAAAAAGGTCTCCAGAAATAACTATAATTGTGGGTGTTAACTTTACTTTCTGTGGAGATCTTTTTTTTAAATCCTCAGGTTTTATTATATCTGTGTAATCTCCTTTATCCATAACAAACCTTAAAAAAACTAATTTATATTCTTAATTTAACAAATTTTAACGATTTTGTCATTTTTTTTTGAACATGTTTAATCTGAGTAAAATAAAGAGCCTACAGTCAAAACTCTATGGGTGGAAGAGATTTTATCAACTTCATGGTAAATTCACTTTCAGGATTTTCAAAAACCTTCCCGGTTTCTCCATAATCAACCACTCTTCCTTTATACATTACAACAACCCTATCACTTAGATGCCTGACAAGGTTTATGTCGTGTGCAATAAAAATAAAGGTTATGCCTAAATCTTTATGAAGTCTTAAAAACAGGTTAACTATTTGAGCCTGTATTGAAACATCAAGTGAAGATACCGGCTCATCGGCCACAATGATGTCAGGATTAACCACAATAGATCTTGCAATTCCTATCCTCTGTCTTTGCCCCCCCGAAAGTTGATCGGGGAATCTGTCAAGAAAACTTAAAGGTAAATTAACAAGTTCCATTGCTTGTTTAACCTTCTCTTCTCTCTCCTTTCTCGTACCAATTGAGTGTATTTCAAGGGGTTCCATAATAATATTTTTAACTTTCATCAACGGATTGAAAGAGGTAAAAGGGTTCTGGAAAACTATTTGCACCCTTTTTCTATACTGTTTTAACTCTTCCCTTTTCATGGTGAATATATCCTTTCCTTTAAAAAGAATTTCTCCTCTATCCGGTCTCAAAAGCCTTAAAATTAATCTGGCAATGGTGGTCTTACCTGATCCCGATTCTCCCACAATTGAAAAAAACTCTCCTTCATTGACAGAAAAAGAAACATCGTTTACAGCAAAAAGTTTTTTCCTTTTAAAAAGCCCTCTCTTAAGAGTAAAAGTTTTAACGAGGTTCTTTACCTCTAATACAGGTGGCATCTAACCATCCTTCCATCCAATTTTTTTAATTCCGGATAACTTTTTTCACAGATCGTATTCTTTTTTAAACACCTGTCTGCAAAAGGGCACCTGTTTTCCTCAACAACCCTGTGTGGTACATTTCCGGGTATTGAGTCAAGAAATTCTTTCTTCCTTTTTCTTATAACAACACTTTTCAAAAGCCCTTCTGTATAAGGATGCATAGGATTTTCAAAAATATCCTCAAAATTTCCCATTTCAACTATTGTACCTGCATACATTACCATTACCTTTTCAACAAGGTTTTTTAAAAGCAGTATATTGTGAGTGATAAAGATAAGGGATAATTTATTTTCAACAACAATACTTCTCAATAATTTAAGTATTTCACTTTGAGTAATCACATCAAGGGCGGTGGTGGGTTCATCTGCAATTATCAGGTCCGGTTTTAGCATCAAAACAAGGGCAAGGTATATCCTCTGCGCCATCCCTCCACTCAATTCAAAGGGATATGCATTTAACACATATTCCGGATTTGATATCCTGACATTTTTTAGATAATCAATTGCAAGCATTCTTCCCTCTTTTTTTCTTTTTACAATTTTGTGCGCCATTAAACTTTCAATAATCTGGTCACCTACCCTGAAAACAGGATCAAAAGCACTTTGAGGCTCCTGAAAGACATAGCCTATCTTACCCCCCCTTAAATGACGAAGTTCTTTCTTTGAAAAACTGAATATACTTTTACCGCTAAAAGTTATATCACCATTAACTATTTCTCCTTCACCAGGAACAATGTCCAACAGGGAGAGTGATAAAACAGATTTGCCGCACCCCGATTCCCCAACCAGTCCCCATCTTTCATTTTTGTTTATAGAAAAAGACACATCTCTCACTGCAATAGTTTGAGGGAAAACAACTTTGAGACCGGATACCTCAAGCAAAGCCATCAGAAAAGATACTCCCTGTTGTACTCAAGGCCGAGATAATTGTAGGCAAGTCTGGTTACACACCTTCCCCTTGCTGTTCTTTCAAGAAACCCTATCTGTAAAAGATATGGTTCGTAAACTTCTTCAATGGTATTCTTATCCTCAGAGATAGAGGCTGCTATTGTATTTAAACCAACCGGTCCACCTTTATAATTCTCAATAATTGTTTTGAGTATTTTTCTATCTATCTCATCAAGTCCTTTTTTGTCAATTTCAAGACTATCAAGGGCATACTCCGCTATTTCAACGGTAATTTTCCCGTCACCCTTTACCTCTGCAAAGTCCCTTACCCTTCTTAAAAGCCTGTTTGCTATCCTTGGAGTTCCCCTCGATCTTTTTGCAATTTCAAGTGCACCTTCTTCATCAATTTGAATTTTCAAAATGGAGGCGCTTCTTTTTACTATTTGCACAAGTTCTTCAATGGAGTAATAGTTCAATCTGTGGATTATACCGAATCTATCCCTTAAAGGGGCAGTTAACAGTCCCACCCTTGTGGTTGCACCGATTAAGGTAAACGGGTTTAATTTAAACCTGTAACTTCTCGCCCCGGGACCACTACCGGTTACAAGGTCAAGTTGAAAATCCTCCATTGCCGGATATAGTATTTCTTCTATACTTGATGGAAGCCTGTGAATTTCATCTATAAATAAAACATCCCCAGGTTGCATTCTTGTTAAAATTGCTGCAAGGTCTCCGGCCTTCTCAATAACAGGTCCGCTTGTCACTTTTATGTTAACACCAAGCTCCCCGGCAATTATTACAGCAAGGGTGGTTTTCCCTATTCCGGGAGGACCGTAAAAAAGGCAATGGTCAAGTGCCTCTTTTCTCTTTTTTGCAGCCTCAATGAATACACTCAGATTCTCCTTTACGCTTTTCTGTCCTATGTATTCTTCAAGGGTTTTAGGTCTGATACTTTTTTCAAACCTGTTTTCCTCTTCCGTTTTTGCAAGATCCCTTATAATATCCATAATTATAGTTTATTACAAACCTTTTATTTTAACAATCAATTGTAACCAAGAAGCTTTTTTGCTATTGTTTTACCTTCTTCCACTCCAGGTTGATTGAAAGGGTCTATTCCGTAAAGGAAACCTGCCACTGCTGTTTGAAGCTCAAAAAGGTAAATCAACCTGCCCATATTCTCAGGAGTTATCTCATCCATTTCGTACAGTATTACAGGCCTGCCATCGTTCTCAAGTGCCTGAATGGTTCCCTCACACTCTGCAAACATAAGTTCCCCAAAAGTTTTCCCGGTGAGATAAGAGAACCCCTTATCCTGGTCAAAAGCAGGAGGAATAATCACATCATGCTTCTTTTCAAGCCTGAAGAAAACAAATAATTTGTCATCGGGACCCTCTTTGTACAATTGAACCTGAGAGTGCTGATCAGTAACACCCTTTGCAAGCACACCAGTTGCACCTATTCTTATTTCCTCCCCATTTTTTTTAACCTTCTTCCCCAGGGATTCAGCAAACAACTGCAGGTACCACTCCCCAAAGGTATACAGCCTGTCAGAATAGATAAACATCACCTTTATGTTTTTTCCGCCTGTATAAAACATATAATCAACAATTGAGCCTGTTATTGCCTGCTCAACACCCTCTTTTTTTTGTTTCAATGCCCCTCTCAAAATTGAACTCACATCAACTCCGGCATAATAAAGGGGGAAAATCCCGACCGGGGTAAGGACGGAGAACCTTCCACCAACATTTTGCGGAACCTCAAGGGTTAGAATATTGAAACTTGTGGCGAGTTTTCTGAGGTTACCCTTTTCAGGGTCAGTTGTTATAACTGTTCTTTTTAATGCTTCAACCTCTCCCAGGTTTTCTCTGAAAAGATTGAAAAAATATTTAAAAAGGGATATTGGTTCAACAGTTGAGCCTGATTTTGATATGACATTTATACATGTTTTTTGAGGATTTATTTTTTTTGATATGCTCTTTACCGTATCCGGATCAACATTGTCAAGAACTATCAATCTCCTCTTCAAATGCTCCCCGAAGCAGTTTGCTATCATTTTCGTACCAAGGGCAGAGCCACCAATACCAAGAACAAGAAGGGTATCAATACCATCTGGCAATTTTAAAGAGATAGTTTCGGCATCCTCTATGTACCTGCTGGTTTCAGGAAGGTGAGTAAAGCCTATTGAATTGTCGTTTTCAATCTCCTTTGCATACTTCAATGCTTTATCTTTTAATATTTTGAAGTGATCTGTACTTTTTATAGCCTCAAGTCGTCTTAAATCCAATTTTATTGCCATTTAAACCTCCTGATATTCTCTATTAAATTTGTTTATAGAGTTTCTGATTTCAAACTAACCTGCCTGAATGCCTCATAAGCCACAATGGCAACAGAGTTTGAAAGGTTTAAACTCCTTGTCTTTCCAGGCATTGGTATTCTGAAAACATTGTTCTTGCTATTGAATAATATCCAGTCAGGCAATCCAGTTGTTTCTCTGCCAAAAACTAAAAAATCCCCTTTATCGTATTGAGCATTCCAGTATATCTCATTCGCTTTCTTTGAAAAATAAAATATTCTGGCTGGTTTGTTTTTTTTAAAGAAAGATGAATAATCTTCATAAACATTTAACTTTAAATACTTCCAGTAATCCAGCCCGGCTCTTTTCAAGTACCTGTCTTCAAGGGAAAAACCAAGAGGTTTTATAAGGTGCAAAGTGGCACCAAGGCCCACACAGAGTCTCCCTATATTTCCAGTATTCTGGGGAATCTCAGGTTGAAACAGTACTATGTTAAACATAAAATTGACCTTTAAAACTAAAAAACTCAGGATTTTTTATTTCCAAATATTATCTTTCCTGCCGAACTTTGCAATACATTGGTTATAAACACATCTATTTCCTTTCCTATACTATCTTCCCCATCGTTAACGACCACCATTGTCCCGTCAACAAGGTAGCCAACAGCCTGCCCTTCCTCCTTTCCCTTTTTAATAGGGGTTATAGTGATTATCTCACCTGGCAGGGCCATAGGCTTTAAAGCATTGGCAAGATCATTTATATTCAATACCGATATGTCATTAACACTTGCAACCCTGTTTAAACTGTAATCATTTGTAACAACCTTGGCTTTAAATTTTCTTGCCAAAGCAAGAAGTTTGTGATCAATATCTTTTTCCTTTGCAAGATCCAATTCACAGAGAACAAACTTTATGTTTTTCAAATTTTTGAGCCTTTCAATCAATTCAAGTGCCATTTTAGCCCTTCTCTTTTTCAACTCAGTTCCTGTTTTAAAAATCTTTTCAATCTGATTTAATACAAATCTTGGCACCATAACAGTTCCATCAAGAAAACCTATTTCAATCACCTGATAGATTCTTCCATCCATCAAAGCAGAGGCGTCCAGTATTCTCACACACCCTCTGTACTCGGGAAGATCCGCATCAAAAAACAAAAACCTTTCGTTTCTTCCAAGGCGAATCCCCGTGATAAAAGAGAGGAAAAAAAATGCAATAGCAAAAAAGGGTATTAAGGAAAGAGGTACAACTCCGAGAAATTTCAACAAAAATAAGAAGGAAAAAAACAAAAACAATGAAAGAATGGTAAAGAAAACAACACCCGCTTTTAACTTTGAAAATAAAAAATCAAACAATGCAACCAGGACGATTAAAGTTAATAAAACAACCCATTGAGCCCTGAAAAAATACAACATACTTAACAAAATTAGATAACCGAAAATTCTTAAATAAATCATAATAACCTCACTTAATAAATAATAATCCCTCTTAGGTAATTTTAATTATACCCAAATTACCTGAATAAGGTAAAAGAAAAATCAGGTGAAGATCATTTCAAGGAAAGGGAGTTTAAAACAAAAATTATCTTTTGTTTCTATACATCTTTTTGTCGGCAGATTTCAAAATATCCTCCATTCTGCAAGATGGCTCAAACTGTTCCATTCCAATCGCAATTGACAAAGAAACACCTTTTACAGAATTTTTAATCAAATTTTTCAGATCCTCAAGCCTTTTCCCCATTTCGTAATCGGAGATACCTGGGCAAACTATAAGAAATTCGTCTCCCCCTATTCTGAACAGGCCGTCCTCTGCTCTGAAAACCTTTCTCATTGCTTCTGCAAGGGCAATAAGACATCTATCTCCCATTTCATGCCCCAGACTATCGTTGATCTTTTTAAACCTGTTTATGTCCACAAATGCTATACAACCTTTTTTATCTTTTACGCTTTCAAAAAATTTACGCAAAACCCTTCTGTTTTTCAATCCTGTTAAAGGATCAGCCTCAACAAGTGCCCGCAATTTCTCCTGATTTTTCTCAAGTTTACTATTAATCTCCTTTAATTCATTTACAACTCTGATTATCACTGCCAAAAAGAAGGAAAGGGCAAGGATAAACTCAGAAATAGAATCAAAAAAAGATATCCTGCTCATATAAACTGGAATACTGGTGTTAAACACCCAGGAAAAAAGTATAACACTGAAATGATGAAAAAATACAGTCCCATGGATGAAAAATCCAATTGCGATCACCCTGCATTCATTTAAAAATGTTCTGGAGCATTGATAGGTACTTAAGAGGAACAAAAAGGCAATGATAATGTACACAAAGAATTGAATTAATACCGGAGAAAAGAAAAGGAGAAAAAATACATTAAAAACCCAGACAGAAAGAAAAAAAACAAATGGAACACTAAGGATCTGTCTTCTTTGAGAAAACTGGATTGAGGAGAAAAATAACAAAATACCAAAAAGAATCTTAGATGAACCATACATTGCATAAAAAAACATCTGAGAGAATGTGCTGGTGTTTATAAAGAAGTTTGAGATAATTAGCACCATTCCAAGTGCAATTAAATTCAACGCCCAGCCAATTGTCCATGTTAAAAAAATCTTTCTCCTTGTAACCAACCAGGAAAGAAGGAACAATAAAAAAAGAGGTATGTTAATCATAAGTTGAATAAAAATTGACCATGCGGATAGTGTGGCATCAATGTGTAAAAAATCCAACATGCTAACCTCTGTTTATTAATTTAATGGATAAATGGTTAAATAGCAAATTTTTCAGGTGATGAATGGCACAAAAACAATTCTTAAAAAAACTTCTAACTTTATTATGTGAATAAAGTTTTTACCTTATTTCGCAATCTTTTTTCCCTCTTCAAAAGATCTGCATACAGAGGGGAACTTAATGATGTGTTTTTAATAGCAAGATCTGTAAATACAAGAGCTTTACTATAATTCCTTTTTTTATGCTCGTAAAACTTTGCAAGTTCAATTAGTGAAGGGACATCACCGATTCTTTTCCAGAGCAAAACCGCCTTTTCAAGTTCTCCAATCCTTTTAAGGCACATGGATGCAAGAAAGTAAGCGTCTTTTTTAAAATTTTCAGGAATGTTTAATTTAACAACCTTTCTTAAATATTCAAGCGCAGCCTCAAAATTCTTTTCTTTAAAATGCTTCCTTGCCTTCGCATGTAGAATATCCCACCTGCTTTCGTCACCCACCCTTAAAAAAAGTTTAAAAAGGGAATAAACATCAGTTAAATTATGTCTGAAAACCTTTTCCAGAAGTTTTTTCTCCCCCCTTAGCAAAAACTCTCTGTAAGCAAATGGTGCCATAGAGCCAGGCAAATCACCTTTTCTTGTAAAATTCAGTATATCTTTTTCAACATCAACAAGCCTGAACCCTTTTAATCTGTCTTTCCACACAAACCTTGAAATGTGGTAAAGGTCTATCTGCTCAATCTCAGGCTCACAGATTCCATTCAATGCACACCTTGTTCTTATAACAGGGATGTCAAAGCACTTGCCATTGTAAGTAACAACAACATTCTTCTTTGAAAATAAATCAATAACAGTTTCTATCAACCTGTGTTCTACCGACGGATTTGATACAAAGTACTGCCTTACAACAAACTTTTTACCCTTTAAAAAGCCAAGCCCTGCAAGAAAAACCATATTTCCTGCACCGTGAGAGAGCCCCGTTGTTTCTGTATCAAAAAAAACAGCCTCATTTAAATCAATATCTCTTTCAAAAAAGGGAAAAATTGAAAGATTCCTGTCAACATCAATTGAAAAGTTGTATTCCCTTTCAAAATTGAAGTCGGTTTTTTGCCTTTTACTATTTTTTTGCTCAAACCTTTTTAAACTATGTATATTTGAAAAATCTAAAGCCATTTTGCTATTGGATTGCCAACCTTTACATAATCCCCCGCTTTAACAAGAGGGGCAACCGAGCTTTCGGGGAAAAAAAGAAGAACCGTTGAGCCCATCATAAACATTCCAAGTTCTTCCCCTTTTTTAGCATAATAAGGCTCAATGTTCACCAACCCTTTTTTAGAAGAGCCTGTGTTGGTAATAAGCTCGGTAAAGGTTAAAGAAATTCTGCCAACATTGAATGCCCCGACCAGAACCATTAAAACCTCTATCCCTTCTTTTTCCAGAATCAGCAAAACCCTTTCGTTTCTGGCGAAAACCTCTTTAAAGTTTTCAAGAGAAAAAAGGTTTACAGGCAACAGTTTTCCAGGTATGTAAATCACCTTCTTTACAGTGCAATCAAATGGGAAATGGATTCTATGGTAATCTTTCGGAGAAAGATAAAGTTGAAAGTACATACCATTTGAAAATTTTTCAACCTCAACAAGGTTGCTTGTAAGGGAAAAAATAGAGTACTCCATACCCTTTATCTGAAAAACCCTTCCCTCTTTTGAAACACTGGAAACCTCAATCAAAAGACTGTCTGTTGGGCTTACAACAATTTCAGGCCTTTCATCTATAACCCTTGCACCTTCTTTCAATTCCCTGATAAAGAAATCAGAAAGGCATTTGAACTCGTCAATCCCTTTTTTTACATCCGACAGATCTATTTCAAAAAGGGACACATAATACCTGACAACCCACTTTGCAAAAAAAGAGGGTTTTTTTACCCTTGTAAACCTTCCAAACAGCCTTGAATAAAAGGGGTGGGATACGGTTTTCAGGAAAAACCTTTTTGCAAAACTCATACCTCTAATTCCTCAAAAACCTTCTCCGCCATGTACGAACTTCTTACAAGAGGGGAAGAAAACACATATTTAAACCCCATTTTAAGCCCAATCTCTTTCAAATAATCAAATTCATCAGGGGTATAGTATTTTTTAACTTCCACATTTTTCATAGAAGGCCTTAAATACTGACCTATTGTAAGTATGGATACCCCTGAATTTAACAGGTCTTTCATAAGTTTTTCTATTTCATCCATATCTTCTCCAAGCCCGATCATAAAGCCTGACTTTACAGGTATTGAGTATTTTGAAGCAACATACTCCAAAATCTTCAATGAGCGATTGTAATCAGCCTTTGGCCTGATCAAAGGGTAAAGCCTTTCAACCATTTCAATGTTGTGGTTGAAAACATTGAGATTGCTTTCCATAATAACATCAATACAATTAAGGTTCCCCGTAAAGTCTCCAACAAGCACCTCAACCTTCACCCCGGGGGTTAAACCCTTTATTCTTTCAACTGTGTTTTTTATGTGCAAAGCACCTCCATCGGGGAGATCGTCTCTGTTCACCATTGTCAAAACAGCATACTTAATTTTGTTTTCGTAAACAAACCGAGCCACATTTTCAGGCTCACTTTTATCCACAGGCAGGGGTTTCCCTTTTGGAACCGAACAAAACCTGCAATTTCTGGTACAGACATTTCCAAGAAGAAGGAAGGTTGCAGTACCCCTTTTAAAGCACTCACCCCTGTTGGGACACATAGCCTCTTCGCAAACAGTGTAAAGTTTCTTTTTCCTTAAATCAGACTTCACCCTATGCAGGTCTTTGAGCATTATCTTTTCCCTTGAAATCCATGGGGGAAGTTTCACTTTATCGGAACGAGCCATGCCTTTACTCTATCCTCTCTCTCAATCTTTCTCTTCACCTTCAGTGCTATTTTCTTTGAGTAAAAAACCCCTATCCTTACCTTGTATATGGTTTTATTTTTCTTTACCCTGTCTTTCTCAATAAAAACAGAATACCCTTTCTTTTCAAACCTCAATTTTAACTTCACCGCATCCTTATATCTGTAATAAGCCCCTATTTGAAGCATATACCTTATATCTTTTTTCTTTCTTGCATGGCTTTTTTGTCTTCCCTGCGAAAATTTGCTCACTTTTTTCAAATCGGGCTTCTTTTTTATGTTTTTCTCTGGTTTTTTCCTTGTTTTCTTTAAATTTTCTGATTTTTTTTCATTTTCTTTTAATCTATTAGAACGGAGTTCCACTTTTTTATTGTTTTTTTTCTTTTCTTTAACGGCTGCTATTTTTTTGCTTTCATCTGGATGAGAAGAAACATCTTCCTGTTCAAAAACCTGTTTTTCTTCATAAGAAGAATCAGATGATCTGTCTTCCTGTTCTATATTCTTATCAACCGGACAGAATCTTACCGTTGATTTGCTCCCCACCCATAATCCCAAAAAGAATGCAAGTGTTAATCCTATAAAAAAAAGTGTGAAAATTGTAAGATAAAGGCCTGAATCAATCTTTTCTTTCATAAACAGCCTTTTTTATTGAATCACTCATCTCCCTGCTGCAGTTTTCTTCTATAAAAAATATCACTTCCTGTAAAACACTTTCCAAAAATGACTTCGCTCTATCAACCCTTTCATTCGGAGGATAGATATACAGATTTCTGTAAAAAACCTCAAAATCTATATATCCGTATGCGGAAAGATCAATTTCTCTAATCAGTTCATCGTATCTCTCTTTGAGATTCTCAAAAACCTCCCTGTTCATTTTCTCAAAAAGAAGAGGATCAAAGGCGTTTAAAAGAGAATAAACAACTTCAAACTTTGAGTTATACTTTTTCAATAATTCCTCCACTTCCATTTCAATATCAACCTCCATAACACCAGAATCAGCAGGTTCAACAATAGAAACAAAACCACACAACTTCAAAATCAGGAGAAGTTTTAATGTTTCAAACTGGGTCAGATCACTGTAATTGCAGATTGCGGATATTGAGTTCTGACCATCAATCCACTCAAGAACACCCTGCTCCTCAACAGTCAAAGGTAAAACTTTGAATATCTCTTCCACAGAAACAATAAAATCAGGCGCCAGAGAGAGGTCTTTTATATGATGTTCAATAAGTGAGAAAAAGTTGTTTGCCTTTATCCCGTGATAAATGGCCTTTCTGTAATCTATGGTAAGATCCATGGGTATGTCAGCATGTTTTTCAAACTCAAGATTAGCATAAACACCTTCTTTTAAGGAAAAAACCTTCTCAAGCATAAAAATCATGTATTCGTTCAGGGCATGATAGAGTTCATCAACGGTCATAAATCCCTCTTCAATAAGAGTGTAACCAAACTTCTTACCCTCCACCATTATCTTCTCACTGGTTACTCTGTACTGCTCAACTGTTATCCTGTTAGTAAAGATAAGAAACTCTCCAAACCTTTCGTCCTTATCCGAGGATTGAACAAAAGAAACCCTCCCGTTTTTAAAATAAACCCTGTACTCTTTAAACCCTTCAGAAAAATAAAGAAGGGTTGTAAACCTGTGCTCACCGGCATCCATAAAGTATTTGTAAAGGTTTAAATGTGTAAATACCCCATTATCACTCATTTTCTATACTCTCCGGTAAAAATATACCATTTTTACCCTGCATCTTCACCATATACATTGCATTATCTGCAACCTTGATTAAAGCCTCAGGGCTATCCCCATGGTCAGGATATGTTGCAATACCAAAACTTGCGGTTACCTTAACATCCGGGTAATCTTTAAGAAAATACTCATTCTTCGTGATATTCTCTCTTATCCTTTCAGCAACTCTTTTAGCACCTTTTGAATCTGTATCCGGCAAAATAATGCAAAATTCATCTCCTCCAAATCGACACACTTTATCAATTCCCCTTACGGCTTCAATGGTTTTTTCCGCAATAACCTTTAATATTTGACTTCCAACAAGGTGTCCGTACTTTGTGTTTACCTCTTTTAAATTATCAAGATCCATAAAAATGATGGAAAACTTTTTATTCTTTTCCCTTGCTTTTTGAAAAACTATCTCTATGTACTCATCAAAAAATCTTCTATTGTAACAGGATGTAAGGTCATCAAGGGTTGTCAATTGTTTGGTTTTTTCAACATGAAGGGAATTGGTTAAAGCAGGTTCAATTTCTTTTAAAAAGTTTTCCCCTGTGAAAAGAAAATCATTTTTAAAGTTATTTTTGTTGACTTCAATAACTATTAACCCCTTTGTTTGTCTCTCCAACCAGAGGGGAAATATCAGGTAAACACATCCCTCGTTTTCAACTCTTTTCCCCTTTTCAATCATATTAACCCCATCTTGAAGAAGGGAATATACAAACTCCTGATTACAGAATTCCCCTCTTTTTATCTCTGATATCCCAAATTCAATCTCATCTAAAAGCAACATGGCATTTTCGCTTTTACTTAAATCAAGAAGAGTATCAACTATCAAATTTAACAATTGAGAAAACTCAAGGGTTAAACAAACCTCTTTGACAACCTTTAAAAGTGACTTTTCTCTTTCAAGAAGTTTATTTTTATACAAGGGGTTCATCTCTTTAAAGGCAAGGTAAACGGTGTCAGAAATTTCATCCATACCGTCCATAAATTTTAAAAAATCAAAAACCCCTTTTTTGTGAAAAACCCTGTACCAGCCATGGCTATATCCGTCCTTTAAAAGTATCACATTCTTAGCGAAAGAGAGAGATATATCAAAAATGGCAATGGCTTTTTCAATATTTTCTGAGCAAATCACAACAACAGTATTTTTGCTGAACTTATTGCTGTCAATACTTTCAAATTCTTCAAATTCAAAGAAATTTACTTTAAACCCTGCCCTTTCAAAGTAAGTTTGAAATTCTTTTCTTCTTTTTTTGTCCAGATCTACAAAAAATATATTCATTTAATTTTTCTTCTCTCTCCCTTTTTCAACAAAGTAACTTATAAAATCAATCGGTAATGGGAAAATAATGGTCGAGTTCTTCTCAGCAGAGATCTCCATCAATGTTTGCAGATACCTTAACTGCAAGGCCACTGGGGAAGATGAGATAATCTCAGATGCTTCGGCAAGTTTCTTTGAAGCCTGAAACTCTCCGTCTGCATGGATAATCTTTGCCCTCTTTTCCCTTTCAGCCTCAGCCTGCCTTGCCATTGCCCTCTGCATTGTGTCAGGAAGATCAACATGCTTAACTTCAACGGCAGAAACCTTTACGCCCCATGGATCCGTGTGTTTGTCAAGGATTGACTGCAAACTCATATTCAACTTTTCCCTGTCAGAGAGCAATTCGTCCAATTCAACCTGACCCAGAACACTTCTTAATGTTGTCTGTGCAAGCTGGGAGGTTGCAAAGAGGAAGTTTTCAACCTCAATAACCGCTTTAATCGGGTCGAATACCCTGAAATAAACAACCGCATTTACCTTAACAGAAACATTATCCCTTGTGATTATATCCTGCGGTGGAACATCAAGCACAACAGTCCTTGTTGAAACCCTTACCATTTTGTCAAATGGTTTGAATATAAAAATAAGCCCCGGTCCTTTCGGTTGTCCCAGCACTCTACCTAACCGGAATATTACTCCTCTTTCATATTCGTTCAATATTTTAATACAACTAAACAGATAGAAAATTAGTAGAAAAATCACGACAAAAACAGGATTCATTTTACACCCCCTTTATTTTCAAAATCATTTCTTCAACACCTGTAATTAAAACCTTATCCCCCTTTTTTACATTGCAATTTTCATCACATTCAGCATCCCAGTATTCTCCATTGAAAAACACCTTGCCTTTGCCATTTTCAAAATCCATTACTGCTTCAGCCTTTTTCCCCATAAAACTCTCTTTGCCTGTGTGTATTTTTTCTTTTTGAGATTGAACAATAAAATAGATAACAACGGCAAAAACAATCCCGAACAGAAGTGCACTGAAAATAATTGAAGAGAAAGAAAGATTAAATCCCGGCAAATCAGATTTAAAAAGCATCAATGACCCTATGACCATTGAAAACAGACCTCCAAGAGTTAAAAAACCGTAACTTACAATTTTAAATTCCATTATAATCAATAAAATCCCAAGAACGATGAAGAGCATTCCTGCAATACTTACTGGCAAAACCTTTGTTGAAAAGAAAAAGAGGATCAAACAAATAGCCCCGAAAAGCCCGGGGAAAATCGCTCCCGGTGATTTAATTTCAATAAAGATTCCTATAATACCTGCAAGAAACAGCAGATATGCTATCTCCGGTGAAGCCAGAATGCTTAAAATCCTTTCTCTTAAAGAATACTCTTTTGTTATAAAAACAACATTGTCAGCATCAAAACCTAACTTTTCTTTTGCAATCTTTTTAACGAGAATATAAGGGTCAGATTCAATATAATCTATCAAATTTAATTTAAGGCACTCTTTTGCTGAATAAGACTTGCTCTCCCTTACTGCCTTTTCAGCATACTGCACATTTCTTCCCCTCTTCTCAGCAATTGAGCGTATAAAAGCTGCGGTGTCTTCCACAATCTTTTCAGCAAGGATATTCCCATTTTGCTTTTCCCCTTTTCCTTTATCATTATCTTTATTATTTAAAGAAAACCCCGGCATAAGGGATACCGGATGGGCAGCCCCTGCATTTGTCCCGTCAGCCATTGCCGCATAATTACCTGACATTAAAATAAAAAAACCTGCGCTTGCAGCCTGAGAGCCTGAGGGGTAAACATAAACACAAACAGGGATTTCCGATTCAAATATGGCAGACACTATCTCCCTCGTTGATTTAAGCAATCCCCCGGGGGTATTCAACTCAATAAGTATTAAATCAACATCCTTCCCCCTGTTAAACTCTTTTATTGAGGATATGACAAACTGTGCAGAAACAGGCTGAACAGTGTCGTTGAATTTTATTACACCACACCTTAACTCTTTTGCATTTAAAGGAACAAGCGATAAAATTATTAAAATCCCGGATAAAAACAACCGTTTCATCTTGTGAATATTATAAAGCCTAAACCTTAAAAATAGAAACAAAATTTATACAAGTTTTTTGAAATCTCCAAACAGTGTTTGAACAATCGTTAACCCGGTAATCGCTGCCGTTTCTGTCCTTAAAATCCTTCCTCCAAGGTTAACAAAGTAAAACCCTCTATTCTTAAACTCCTCAAACTCCTTATCTGAAAATCCCCCCTCCGCACCCACAAACAAAGCAAAATTGCTATCTTTAACCTCTGCTTTTACAGTCTCACCCTTTTCACCAAATACAATTCTGTTATCAAAGTTTTCCGCAATTTCAAAAGCATCTCTCATTTCCACAGGCTTGAATATATCAGGTGAAAATGTCCTTTTGCATTGTCTTACAGCCTCTTTTGCAATCTTTTCAAGCCTTTTGAACTTTTTGTCCAGATTCATCTTTTCATACTTTGAATCTGTATAGCGTGAAAGAAAGGTGTAAATCCTTGAAACACCCAATTCCGTTGCCTTTTGAACGATTAACTCCAACTTTTCAAACCTGTCAGGTATTGCCTGAAACAAAGCAATCTCAATTGAAGGCTCATTTTTTACTTTAATCTCTCCCTCAACCTTTACAACAACACTGTTTCCCTCAATCTTTACAATCTCACCTTCAACACAACCATCGGGAAGAATAACCTCTAAACCCGCCCCTTCTTTCAATCTTAAAACCTTTCTCACATAATGGCTCTCTTCCCTGCTTAATTTAACAATACCATTTTCAATACTTACAGCAAAAACCCTTCTAATCTGCATCTTTAACCTCAATAAGATAACCTGCCCACTCTCCGTAAACCCTTTTTTTCAATATCGTTAACCCTTCTTTTTCAAGGAAAGTTTCAAAATCAGTTGAATTCTCTTCTAAAACCCCGCTTAAAATAAGTTTATCCCCCACAAATTGCCTTAAATCTCCAACAATTTCCCTTAACACACTCTCAATTATATTTGCAATCACCAGATGGTACTTCCTTTTCTTTAAAGAATTAACAGTCCCGATAAAAAACTCAACATTTTCAAGCGAAAGGTTGTTTATCTCAAAGTGTTTAAAAAAAACATCTTTGCAATCAGGGTCAATATCAAATGCGGTTATTCTTTTCGCACCAAGTTTTTTCCCTATTACCGATAATATCCCGCTTCCGGTTCCTGCATCAAGCATTGAAAAGGAATCTTTACCCTGAGTATACTCCTTTAAAAAATCAGCACAGAGGGCAGTTGTACCGTGCAGCCCTGTTCCAAAAGCATGTCCGGGCTCCACAATTATGTTTATCCTGTTTGAAGAATAGAGGTTTTTGTTGTTTCTCTCCCACAATGGTATAATTTTAAAGTACTTTCCCATATCAAACGGTTTGAAAAACCTCTTAAATTCCTCAACCCAGTCTTTCTCTTCAAAATCCTCTACTTTTACCTTAAATCCCCGAGCACCTAAAAATTCAAGAAATGACACGGCTTTTTTCAAAATTCCTTCAACATCCATTTCCTCAAAGCAAAGGGAAGAAAGAATATTGTTGTCCTCAAACACCTCAACGCTTAAAACACCAAGCCCAAGCAAAAAGTCTGACAGAGATTCAAAAATAACCATGTTTTTTTGTTTAAAATCAAAAACAATCCTTTTAATCATTTGAAATCAACCTTAACTTCAAGCCCTTTAAACTTTTTATAAGGTAAACAGGGTAATAACCAGGCTTTTTACTCCACTGGCTCGGGAAAATAAGGAGATTGAAAAAACCCTCTTTTAAAAGAGAATCTTTGCTTTCCGGGTAAAGCAACGCTGTTGCAACCTGCCTGAATTTCTGATTTCCAGAAATCGGCACAACATAGAAACCCTTTTCAATGTTTAAATCAAAATCCTCAAAATGCCCTTTTAAATCCTTTACAAACTGCCTTCCCTGAAAAGGAAAATCTGAAAACGAAACTCTGGCAATTTTATACCTTTTTGCTTTCAGATGTTTTTCTTCAACAACCCTGAAAACCCTAATCCCGTGCTCCAACAACTTTTCAACAATAGGAGAAAGTCCCGAAGGCAAAACAAAAGCCCCTTTAACTTCAACCTTTGTTCCCTCAAAATCCCCAACAAAATCAACATTGTAATCAACCCTCTTTGTTTTATCAGGGACAAACCGCCCGCTTTTTTTGTCTCTTTTTACCTTATAGCCTTTAATTTTGACTTTGCCACATTTTACAGGCTTGAAATCTGAGTAAACCCAAACCTTTTTTGAATTGTAAAAATTATTTTGAAGTTCAATCATTTTTGAAAGGTTTTTATCATCTGAAACAAAGTTGATAAGCCCATCAAGAAAGGCATAAGCAGCCCTGACCCTTGTTCTGTAATCTGCATAGGCATAGTTTTCGTCAAGAAATGAAAAAGCACCCTTTGCTCCAAAATAACCTGTGGCAAAAACCATTCCTCCGAAAAAACCGTTCCACTTTTCAGGCTTCTCCTGATTGTCAAAGTGGCCGTAAGGGATACAGCCAATACCATAATTTTTCTCAACATATCGTTTCATAAAAGGGTACATTTCAACCCTTATAAAATCCATAATATCTTTGCTTCCCGCAGGGGACATACTCCAGGTAAATGTTAAAGCCTCCTCGTGGAAAGAGCCGTTTGTTGTGTGCATATCAACGAAAACAAGGGGGCTCCACAGGTTGAAAACTCTTACAAGCGCCCTTGCCTCTTTGCTTTCAAGTTTCACAAAATCCCTGTTTAAATCCATATTCATTCCGTTGTACCTTATTCCAACCCCGTTTTTCACTTTCTGGTAAGGCCTGTGTTCCGGGGAGATCTTCTCATTTCCGTCAACATTGAAAACAGGGACAATTACAAAGGTAAATCTGTTTAAAGCATTTGATTTTTTTTCAAGCATGTCCCTGAAAAACATCTGGACAGCCTCTTTGCCCTCAACCTCTCCTGCGTGTATGTTTGCATTTATCATAATTACAGGCTTTTCATTAAAACAAGGGCTTAGCGGTACAGGGTTTGAAATTATCACAAGGGGGATATCCCTTCCCTCAAATGTCTTCCCGATTGAGGACACCACCACCTTATCCGGATACATACTCTCCAGAGTGTAAAAGAATTCATACACATCCTTTACCCTTGATGTTGAGGTATAGTTTGACTTTTCTGCAACGGTTAAAGGAAAGTTTTTACCAAACCCTGAAACAACAAACATAAAACAAAATATTAAAGAAATCACCTTTTTCATATCCCCTCCCTACACTTTTATTTTACCTTTTCATTTTCGTTTGCCAACAATTTAAAATTTACACCCTTTTTATTTTTTTAAATGATTTAACAATTCAATGATTTTCCTGTAAAATCCTTTATGATTGAAAAATAAAAACAGGGGGTAATATGCTTGATCTGAAGTTTATCAGGGAAAACACAGACAGAATAAGGGATATGCTGAAAAAAAGAGGGACAGATGTTGACATAGACAAACTTGAAATCCTTGACAGAGAAAGAAGAGAACTAATTTCCAAGGTTGAAAAACTTAATTCAGAGAAAAAGAAATTGGGGAAAGAGATAGGATTGCTTAAAAGAGAGGGAAAAGACGCAACAGAGGTTATGGCAAAAATGAAAGAGATAAGCAATGAGATTGATGAAATAAATGAAAACCTGAAAAAGGTTGAGGAAGATTACTTTGCAATTGTAAAAACAATACCAAATATGTTCCACAAAAGCGTTCCCATAGGAGAAGATGAAAGCGCAAATGTTGAGGTAAGGAGATGGGGCGAGCCTTCCTGCTTTACATTCAAGGCAAAACCGCACTGGGAGATAGGGGAAGAGTTAGACATTATTGACTTTAAGAGGGCTGCAAAGATAACAGGCTCAAGGTTTGCGGTAATGAAGGGATTGGGTGCAAGGCTTGAGAGGGCTTTGATAAACTTTATGCTTGATACCCACATTAAAAAAGGCTATAGAGAGGTGCTCCCCCCTTTCATAGTGAATGCAAAAACAATGTACGGCACAGGGCAATTGCCAAAGTTTGAAGAGGATCTGTTCAAACTGTGCACTGACAACGATTATTACCTTATACCTACTGCAGAGGTGCCTGTTACAAACCTCCATTCGGGGGAAACACTTGATTCCAATGAACTGCCATTAAAATACTGCTCCTATACCCCGTGTTTCAGGGCTGAGGCAGGCTCATACGGGAAGGACACAAAGGGGTTAATAAGACAGCATCAATTCAACAAGGTTGAATTAGTAAAGTTTGCCCATCCGAAAAACTCCTATGAAGAGCTTGAAGAATTGACAAAGGATGCGGAATACATACTTCAGCAACTGGGACTCCCTTACAGGGTTGTGGTGCTCTGCTCAGGGGATTTAGGCTTTTCGGCGGCAAAAACATACGATATAGAGGTGTGGGTACCCTCTCAACACACATACAGAGAAATCTCCTCCTGCTCAAACTTTGAGGACTTTCAGGCAAGGAGGGCAGGCATAAAATTCAAGGATAAGGACGGAAGGAAAAGGTTTGTACACACACTAAACGGCTCAGGCCTTGCAATAGGAAGAACATTGCTTGCAATACTTGAAAACTATCAAAATGAAGACGGTTCAATAACAATCCCCGATGTGCTTGTTCCCTATATGGGTGGCATAACAAAGATAACAAAGGAGTCAAAATGAAATTTGAAAACTTAAAAGAAATAAGACACCCTCTCATTGTTCACAAATTAAGCCTTTTGAGAAACAAAGAAACAGGGAGAAAAGAGTTTAAGGAATTGATAGACGAAATAGCAATGCTTATGACATACGAGATAACGAGAGATTTACCCTTAAAAGAGGTTGAGATTGAAACCCCTCTTGAAAAAACAAAGTGCAAACAGATACTTGATTTTCAGGTTGTCCTTGTTCCTATTTTAAGGGCCGGAATGGGAATGGTTGACGGGATTTTAAGGATTATCCCCTTTGCAAAGATAGGCCACATAGGGCTTTACAGGGATCACAAAACACTTAAACCTGTAAGTTACTACTTCAAAATCCCCCCATTGCAGAAAGAACACCTGTTTATTCTCATAGACCCGATGCTTGCAACAGGTGGAAGCGCATCCTTTGCAGCAGATGTTTTAAAACAAAACGGGGTAAAAAACATCAAGTTTTTGAACCTTATTTCAGCGCCTGAAGGGGTTGAAAAATTCAATAAAAAGCACTGTGACATTGATATTTACACATGCTCTCTTGACAGGGCATTAAACAACAAAGGATACATACTCCCCGGGCTTGGTGACGCAGGAGACAGACTTTACGGAACAGAATAAAAATAAAGGAGTTTTGCTATGAGTGAAAACGCTTTAATGGAAGAAAACAGTTTTTTTCACCCCTCAACAAGGCTTTACAGGTTCACCGTTCTTTTCTTTGTAAGCCTTTTAACCTACGGCAGTTACTTTGCCTACGATTCAATAGGTGCAATTGCGCCTACCCTTATAAAAGAGTTGGGGGTGTCAAGGAGCATAATAGGGACAATGTACACAGTCTATTCAATCGCAGCAATAGTTTCGGTATTTTTAGGTGGAATGCTAATTGACTTAATAGGCACAAGGCTTGCAACAATTATATTTGCCACCCTCGTTACAATAGGGGCTGCAATAGTTGCCTTTGCCCCGAATGTTACCGTTCTAATGATTGGAAGGTTTATATTCGGTGCAGGAAGCGAATCCCTTGTTGTTGCCCAGAGCGCTATACTTGCAAGGTGGTTTAAGGGGAAAGAGCTTGCACTCTCCTTCGGTATTGCACTTACCATAAGCAGGCTTGGAACACTTTTCTCATTCAACACAGAAGCCTTAATTGCAAAGCACTTCGGAAATTACAAGGCTGCACTGTGGGCTGCCGTTATATTCTGTGCATTTTCCCTTCTTGCGGCATTTGTTTATGCAATAATGGACAAACACGGAGAAAATGTTTTAAATCTTCCAAAACCTCTTGCAGATGAAAAGGTAAAACTATCCGATGTAAAGGTTTTCTCAAAATCATACTGGTATGTAACAATACTCTGCGTAACCTTTTACTCTGCAATATTCCCATTTACAGCGCTTTCAACAGACTTCTTTCACGATAAATACCATCTTCCTTTAACCGTTCCAAGCGGAGGGGGATTCTTCTATCAGGCTTTTTACAATATAATCCACATGTTTGACACGGCAGGGGGAACAACAACAATAATAATCGCTGCATCGATGTTTCTTGCCCCATTTGCAGGGAGTCTTGTTGACAAAATAGGCAAAAGGGCAACCTTGATGATTTTCGGCTCTGTTTTAATGGTTGTTGCATACCTTCTAATGGGTTTTACCTATATTCCTCCAAAGTATCCAATGATGATTTTAGGCGCAGCATTTGTGCTTGTCCCTGCTGCAATGTGGCCATCAATACCTTTAATTGTTGAAGAGAGGTTTCAGGGCTCAGCATACGGATTGATGACAATGGTTCAGAATTTGGGGCTTGCCCTGTTTCCCTTTCTCAATGGTAAATTAAGGGATGTAACTCACACATACACCGCATCAATGATAATGTTTGCATGCCTTGGCTTTGTTGGGCTTATCTTCGCATACCTTCTCAAAAAGGCAGATGCCGAAGCAGGAGGGGTGTTAGAGAGGCCGTAAATTATCACCAATAATGTGTGTTGGGTTACAGGCACTGGTGGATACGCAACAAAAAACTTTTTTTAAATTTCCAAGAACCTTGCTGTAACCCAACATTTTCATTTCAATTTTTTTTGCTCATTACACTGGAAGACAAAAAGAGATGGTACATTTTTAGAGCAATTGCATTTATAGAGCAATTTGCAACCTTTAAGATTGTTTCTGGAGGTTATCAAATAATAAGATGATGGCATCTTTAAAACCCTGTTTGAATAAACAAACTCTCCTGTAAGCCTTTCAAGGTTTAATGCAAGGGAAACAAACTCAGGTTTCAATGTGTTGTCAACAATGATTGGCTCATCTTTTTCCGGAAGAATGGAGTAAATGTACCCTGCAATCTGGCTGTACTTTTTCTTTGTATTTGCCCTGTAAAGGTAAATACCATGAATGTAAAACAAAAAGAGAAATGTCGAGAAAATAACCAAAAAATCAAAAACAAAATAATCTTTTTTTAAAAAATAGAACATTGTTATCCCTATCAAAATTAAAATACCACCCTGGAATACATATCCGTTTTTAAAAAGATAGAAAGAAAAAACCGTATAAAAGAGTATCAAAATGCCAAAACCCGAATACTTAAATACCCTTTTTAAAGGCAATGCTTTGGGGCAGAAATAGGTGAGTATAACAGCAAAAAAGGGAACAGCAGGCATAAAGTATCTTCCTTTTCCACCGGGGAATACAGTCATTACAAAAAAAGCGACAAAAACCACAAAGAATGAGGTTGCAAACAGTTTTTCTTTAAAAGAGTTTTTAAAAAGATCTCTCTTGAAAATAAAGATAAACACAATGCTCCAGGGGAAAAGGGCAAGCAACACCCTAAAAGGGAAAATAACTATGTGAAAAAAGACCTCAAAAAAAGAGCCTGTCATTCTTGAAGAGACCTCTCTCGAATACATTGAAAATAAAGGATTAAGACCGGAATTGAGAGAATACAAATAAAGCCATAAAAGGGGCAAAAGCATTGACAGTGCAAAGTGAAACACAAGTTTTAAAGTGTTTTTGAAAAAATCCTTTTTTTTTAAAATGTAATAGATTAAAAAAGCAGGGTAAAAAAACACTGGAGAAATTCCCTTTGTTAAAATAGAAAGCCCCATAAAGAGAGAAGATGAAACAAAGTAAAAAACTCCCTCACCCTTCACAAAAAAGTAATAAGCCATAAAGGTTAAGAATGTGAATACCATATCAGGCTCTGCTTTGTTTGAATAGGAAAAGAGGGTAACATAGGATGTCATAAATATAAAAGATGCAACAAATCCCCTTTTTCTGTCCTCAAAAAGCAAAAACAAAAAAATTGATGTCAAAAGAAATGCAAAGATCGACGGTAACCTTGCCTCAAGGTTTGTAATACTTCCTGTTAATTTCCCTTCAATTAATATTAGCCAGTTTTGAAATGGGGGCTTTTTCAGATAGTCTTCCCTGCAAACTGTCGGGGTAATGTAATCACCTGATAAAAGCATCTCCTGTGCAATAATAGTCCTTCTCGGCTCTTCGTGGTAAAGGGGCATTTTGTCTGTGTAAATTAAGAGGTTAACAAAGAAAAAGAGTAAAAAGGCAAAGAAAACCCTTTCGCTTCTTTCAATCCTGAACACAAAACACCTCTCACTTAATTAGATACCTTTTAAGAGAGAAAAGTGACACTAAAAACAGGTTTTAATTGCCTCTTTGAAAAAGGATTTTATATTTTCAACATCTGTTGAAGCCTGAACCATGGAAGCAAAGTGATGGCCAAACTTGAGGTTTTTTGAAAAGTACCAGGTAAACTCTTTAATCCTTCCTATAGCCTTTTCAGGGGGAAAGAATGAGGTGTAAAGTGTAAGCATAGTTGAGTAAAGTTCAATTAAAAAAACCGCATCAATATTAAATTCTTTTCCTGATATTTCCCCGAAAATCCACGGCTTTTGAACAACGGCTCTTCCAATCATAACACCGTCGCAGCCTGTCTCGTCAATCATTTTAAAGAAATCATTTTTTGTTTTTACATCACCGTTTCCAATAACAGGTATTTTTGCAATATCTTTAACAAAGCCAATGTATTCCCACTTTGATCTCCCTTTTAATTTATCCTTAACAAGCCTCGGGTGAACGGTTATAGCATTAACCCCTGCATCTTCCACCATTGAAACAAGATCTTTTAAAAAACCTTTGTCTTCTTTTACACCAATCCTTACCTTAACTGTTAAAGGTTTGGTCAATGCTTTTTTCATTGTTTTTAGTATAGAGTGAGAAAGTACTAAGTCTGAAAGAAGAAAAGCTCCGGCCTTTCTCTTTTTTGCAATCTCAGGCGCAGGGCAGGACAGATTGAAATCAACAATATCAATGTATTTTTCTTTGTTTAGCCTTTCGCAGGCTACAAAGGCTGACTCTTTATCAGATGAAAAAATCTGGTATGCAATTGGCCTTTCCTTTTCTGTATCAATACATTTAAGGTAAATTGAGTTGGAAAAATCCTCATTTAACACACTTCTTGCACTTAGCATTTCAGAGAAAAACAACCCTGGTTTTCCATAATTAGAGAGAAGAATCCTGAATGGAGAGTGTGTTATCCCCGCCATAGGTGCCTGAATGGCGGGGAATTTTATTTCAACATACCCTATTTTAAATCCATCTAATTTTTCAGGCATATATGCTTATCTGCATATACCTCTCTGGCTTTGTTCAATAAAGTCGGCAAAGTATAAAGCCTCAGGTATGTGAGGAAACTCTTTCCTTATCTCTTCAAGTGCCTCTTTTAATTTCAATCCCCTTCTAACAAGTATCCTGTAAGACTTTTTCAAAGCATCTATGGTTTCTCTTGGAAAACCCTTTCTTTCAAGCCCAATGACATTTATATCGTAGGTTTTAGCCCTGTTTCCAACTGTTTTAACAAAGGGCAAAGCATCCTGAGTGATAACAGAGTAACCGCCAATAAATGCGTGGTCTCCAATTCTGCAAAACTGGTGAACCCCTGAATATGCTCCTATGTACACCCCATTTCCAACAGTAACATGTCCCCCCAATGTTGCACCGTTAACGAAAATGTTGTTATCCCCCACAATACAGTCGTGTGCGATGTGGCTGTAAGCCATGATAAAGTTTTTTGAACCAACCACTGTTTCGCTTCTGCCTGTTACAGTACCTCTGTGAATAGTTGTGTACTCACGGATAACATTTTCATCACCAACAATAGTCTGTGTCTCTTCTCCATGGTATTTTAAATCCTGCGGGGGAAATCCAATTACGCAGAAGGGATAAATTGTGTTGTTTTTGCCTATCTGCGTGTTTGAATCAATCTGAACATGAGAAAGCAGTTTCGTGCCATCACCTATTTTCACATGGTCATTAATAACACAGAAAGGGCCTATCTCCACCCCTTTCCCTATTTCGACATTTTTTCCGACAATTGCAGTCGGGTGTATCATAATTCCTCCCTTTTACATCTCTGCCAGAGCCGAAGAGAAGGTGGCTTCGGCAACAAGATTTCCGTCAACAAATGCTTTTCCTTTTAATTTGCAAAACCTCTTTTTTAAGTTTAAAACCTCAACCTCAAAGACAATTGTATCACCTGGCACAACAGGCTTTCTAAACTTAACCTTTTCAATTCCAGCAAAAACCAGAGTTCCTTTAACCTCTCTTTCAACAAGCAAGCATACTGCTCCTGCCTGCGCCATTGCCTCAACTATCAATACACCTGGCATAACTGCGTTGTGGGGAAAATGCCCCTGGAAAAATGGCTCATTGCCGGTAACATTTTTAATTGCCTTAATTCTTCTGTCAGGTTCTACATCCAGCACTCTGTCAATAAGCAAAAACGGATATCTGTGAGGCAAAATCTTTTTTATGTCCTCAAAAGTTAAAAGCATACTATCCATCCTCCTCTTACCCTGAACCTTTTTATTCTTTTATTTTTTTTAGTTTTTTATACATTTCAGGAAGTTTTGAAATATAAGCCTGTATCCTCTTCCATTCTTTATCGTTAATTGCAGGGTACCCAACCACAAACTCTCCGTCCCCTACAGATTTTAAAACAACGGAACCGCCTCCTATTGTTACGCCTTTCCCGATCTTTATGTGTCCAGTTATTCCCGCCTTTCCTGCAATAACAGTGTAATCACCGATTTCGGTGCTTCCTGCAATACCAACCATTGCAACCAATATACAATGCTTTCCAATCTTTACATTGTGTCCTATCTGAACAAGGTTGTCTATCTTTGTGCCCTCCCCTATTACCGTTTCTCCAAATGTTGCCCTGTCTATTGCCACATTGCTTCCAACCTCAACATTGTCTTCAATCCTTACAATACCTGTTTGAGGCACCTTGTTGTGGATTCCGTTCGAAAAGTGAAAACCAAAACCGTCTCCACCAATTGTTGTGTTTGCTCCAATCTGACAGTTTTTACCAATTTTGCAACCCTCAAAAACAGTCACATTTGGATATACAGTTGTATTTTCTCCAATCTCCACATTGTCAAGGAGTTTCACGCCGGGAAACAGCCTGACATTGTCTCCAATCTTTACATCTTTCCCTATATAACAAAATGGAGCAATTTCAACATTGCTTCCAATCTTTGCATCAGGGTGTATAAAGGTCAAACCCGGTTGTCGGTGAATTTCAAAAGGCTTTAAAAACAGATTTTCAATCTCAATAAAGGCAAGGTATGGGTCTTTTGCTATCAAGACAGGCCTTTTAAACTCATCCTTCAAATCCTCCGGGACAATGAAAGCACCTGCCTTTGAATCCTTTGCCTTTTTAAGGAAAGACCTGTCTCTTAAATAACTTAAACAAAAAGGGGTGGCACCTTCCAAAGACCCCACCCCTTTAATTTCAATATCTTTACCCTTTAAGACAAGATTGAATTTCTTTGCCAGTTCAGAAAGTTTAAACACCTTACTTTGCAGCATCAAACCTCTTGATTACTTCCTGAGTAATATCAACCGCCGGTGAATGGTAAGCAATTCCGCTTTGAGCCCTTGAAAATATAATATCAATACCCTTTTCCTTTGCAATCTTTTCAATTATTGGCTGTAATATTTTTCTAAACTTCTCAAACCCTTTGTCCCTTTTTAGTTTAAACTCTCTGCTTGCATCGTCCTGCATTCTCTTTATCTCAATCTGCATATCAGACAATCTCTTCTGGAACTCCATCGCCTTATCCTCTGATAAAGAAGGGGCCTTTGCCCTGTACTCTTTTTGCAATTGTTGAAATTCAGCAACCTTTTTTTTGATCTCTGCATCCTTTTTCTTTGCAAAAGCATCCAGTTCTTTCAAAAAGGCTTTACCCCTCTGTGATTGAAGGATAACCTGGTCTGCATCGACAACCGCAACCTTTGTCTGAGCAAATACAGAACCTGTAAAAATCAAAGCCAAAATGATCGCACAAAATAATCCCAATTTTTTCATAAGCACCTCTCCTTCAATATATTTGGAAAAACTTAAAATATGGTTCCAATGGTAAATTCAATGTTTCCTGCCTTATCCTGGCCTGGTATCTCATCAAGCGGTATGCCATAAATCACCCTCATTGGCATCTGAAAAACAGGCAAATTGAATCTTGCCTCAAAACCCCATGACCTTTTCATTTTAAACTCCTTTGAGAACCATCCCATATCCTCCGTCCAGACACCTCCCATATCATAGAATAGTGCAAATTGAAATTTATTTGCAACAGGTAACACATATTCAAAATTTGCCACAAACATTTTTGTTCCACCAATCGGCTGCCTTGTTTCAGGATCAAGCGGTGATATTCTTCTGTAATCGTAACCCCTCACTGTATTTGTACCCCCAATAAAGTACCTGTCATAATAGGGGATTATATTTCCTTCCAATCCTTTTTGATAGTAAGCAGTCATATTTACATCAATGAATGTTTTTTTGTAAACAGGAAACAGTTTGGTTGCTTTCAATCCCACCGTGTACTTAAAGTTGTCACCACCCAATTGCCACCCAGCATACTCAAAACTAATCATATACTTTTCACCTTCAGTAGGCATAAAAGGGTGATTCAACCTATTGTATATAAAAGATTGAATAATGGAAGAGGTAAGCCTGTTTGATATTGGTTTGAATATGGAGTTTTTCTGTAATGAAGAACCAGGAACATCAACAAGTTCGTATCTGTAACCAATTGAGTAAGTTAGAAATGTGGTTATCCTGAAACCAAAATTGACACTGAAGCCATTTGCCTTTCTTGAAAAGTTATAGTAATCGGCTTCCGAATTGAACAGGTTTATTGTAAAGGAATTGGGGTAATCAAAAAGCCATGGTTCACTGAACAAAATGTTGTAATATGTTATTCTTCTTCCCATAGTTGCCGACACAC
>Ga0256833_1000156_pt1 | contig 54147 bp, 44 predicted proteins | sample 356284metaG_FD_190535 | JGI IMG/M metagenome (GOLD analysis project Ga0256833, IMG submission 190535) | Hydrothermal vent microbial communities from Mid Atlantic Ridge, Atlantic Ocean - 356-284 | ecosystem: Environmental > Aquatic > Marine > Hydrothermal vents | place: Atlantic Ocean: Mid... | reverse complement strand
TATATAGAAAATTATAATTAACATTGGTATATTTGTCATTTGTAGTATAGAAAAAACCGCTATTGTATTTTTACCGCAGTTCCATAGGCCAAAATTTCCGACATGCCCTGCATAATCATCGAAGTGGCAAAACGAATATTAACGATAGCATCGGCACCTAACCGTTCGGCATCGTCTATCATACGTTTCAATGCTTGTTCTCTTGATCTTGCCTGAAGTTTGGTATATTCATTTACTTCTCCTCCCACTAAATTTTTAAGCCCGGCCATAAAATCAGACCCGAAATTTCGAGCTCTAACCGTGCTACCGCGAGCAACACCTAAAATTTGAATAACTTCCTTTCCCGGAATTGTTTCTGTAGTTGTAATTATCATAATAATTGTTTTTTGTATTTGGTGCTACCACGATTTCTATGGCAGTTTAATTTAATAAATAACATCAAGTAAACCCTATGCTATAATGAAGTCTATTTTCAAAACAAGTGGAGCTAACGGGATTTGAACCCGTGACCTCTTGACTGCCAGTCAAGCACTCTAGCCAACTGAGCTATAGCCCCTGAATAACCGCAAAGATATGGATATATTTTGTATTTTCAAAACTTCGTGTTTTTATCATAGATTCTTTGAAATAAAATCCGGACGATGGGATGTTTTCGGTATAGGGAAATCAAACCAAGTTTGGAGATCCATTTCAAAACCTACGCCATTAAGATAATTGTGCAATGCCAAATTCAAACCTTTTTTGTATTTATGGTGTGCTGCCCCTTTGGGATCTTTGTGGTACAAATCATTTTGGGCAAAGCCATGAAATTCAGGTCCTGTAATGACTATTTCAAAATCAGAAGGATTTTTCCCAATTGGGCTATGTACCGTCGTTGTAAATTGATGCCAAAAAGCAGAATGCACACAGCCTGTCTCAAACAATTGTCTTACGACTTCAAGAGAATCTATCGTTTCTTGCTCCGTTTGAGTAGGAAAACCATACATCAGATACGCATGAGTCATAATGCCATATTTCGAAAATGACTTTGTCACTCTAGCCACCTGAGCTATATCAACTCCCTTGTTGATTTTTTTCAACAATCTATCCGAGGCTACTTCCAGCCCTCCAGTGACAGCAATACAGCCTGACTTTGCCAACAATTCACACAAGGCATCATTAAATGTTTTTTCAAATCTAATATTTGTCCACCATGTAATTTCGATATCCTGATTTATCAATTCCAAAGCCAATGCTTTCAGGATTTTTGGAGGAGCGGCCTCATCAACAAAATGAAAGCCTGTCTTTCCTGTCTCTGCAACAATAGATTTTATTTTACTCACTAAATCCAATGCTGTTGTGTTTTGATTATTTGAAACATAATCAAGTGTAACATCGCAAAACGTACATTTCTGCCAATAGCAGCCATACGACACGGTTAATTTGTTCCAATGACCATCTGTCCATAATCTGTGCATAGGATTCATCACATCCAAAAACGGCAGGTATTTATCATGACTAAGACCTTTGTAATCAGGTGCCGGCAGGTTTTTGTGATGAAAAATAGTATTAGGGCTATTGTTTTTATAAACGACTTGATCTTTCTCCAAAACAAAAGTCCTTTCCAAAGCACTAACACCAATCTCCTTATTTATATATTGAACTATTTTGAGCAAAGGACCTTCTCCACTATCTAAAGAAATAAAATCAACAAATTTGAATACCCTTGAATCCTCAAGGGAACGCAATTCAGTATTGCAATATCCGCCACCAAAAGCTATTTTGATGTGAGAATAATTTTTCCTGATAAATTGTGCACATCGCAAGGCAGAAAACAAATTTCCAGGAAAAGGAATTGTGAAACCAACCAACTCCGGTTGAAATTTTATGATTTTCTTATTTAAAAGTTGCAATAATCTTTTCTCTATTATTGTATAATCACCCGATAAAAACTTATACAATGTATCAAAACTGCCGGCTGATGTGGCAATTTGTTCGGCGTATTTGGTAAATGCAAAAAAATCGTCAACATTCGCCTGTATAAAATCACCCAATTCTTCTACAAATATAGTAGCCAAATGCTTTGCCTTATCAATTATTCCAAGATTGCCAAAAGCATAATCCAATTCCTCGTCACTTATAACGGATCTGTGAGATTTTGGCATATAACCATAACTTAATATTTTATACGCATTAGTTACTTCATGATTTTGGAGAAAACGTATTACCGTTTCAACCTTAGAAATATAATCATTTCTCTGTTGCCAAACCAATGCAAAGTCAAAACTTCTATTATTTTTTGCTGCTTCAAACACTTTTGATATAAAGTCTTTTGTAAATATCTCCAAAAACAACTCAATACTCAAATCACATTGATTAACAACTATTCCTTTATCTTGCAAAAACCCTTTCAAATACATAGTCGCAGGATAAGGCGTGTTCAATTGAGTAAATGGTGGCGTTATTAATAGTATTGACATCTAGCAAAAGTAATGCTCTTTTTACAATAAACTACTATAATTTCAGCCTACTTTTAAACAGCCGCAAATTTTTTAATTTTGTATTTTAACATTATTTTTTTTTAGGTTTATATTTTTTTACTACCTTTGGCATGACGAGAGTATTTAATACTCTTGCATTACCGTGACATTTCAATATAATACGAAATAAGTATGGCTTGTTTCTATACTTTGGAGTATTGTTATTTTCTAACTAAAATTTAATCAAATGAAAAAGACAATTTTTACGATTTTTAGCTTAATGCTTACGGCACAACTCACTTTTGCCGGAGGTATTGTAACAAACACAAACCAGAGTGCAGCATGGGTCAGAATGTTAGCTAGAGATGCATCCGTTGATGTAGATGCAGTATTCTTTAACCCCGCAGGATTAACACATCTTGACGATGGATTTTACTTCCAATTAAACTCACAAACAGTATCACAATCAAGAACAGTTACTTCAACTTATCCTACTTTAAACAATGGAAAATATGAAGGTAAAACCTTTGTTCCATTTCTACCTACTGCTTTTGCAGTATACAAAAGAGGAAATCTTGCCGTATCAGGTGGATTTACCGTAATAGGTGGTGGAGGTAGTGCAGAATTTGACAAGGGATTACCGGATTTTGAATACAAAGTATCCGGTCTACCTACAGCGCTTGCAGGCTTAAAACCTATTGGCGAGCAAGCAGGAGTAGATTTATCTGTAAATGGATATAGTATGAGCTCTTCAATTACAGGTTCATCAACATACCTTGGTTTCCAAGGTGCTGTATCGTACAGAATCAATGACATTATTTCCATAGCTTTAGGTGCGAGATATGTATCCGCAAGCAATAAGTACGATGGAAATATTACTGATATCTCATTAATTAACGGAACGGATACAATGAGAGCTGATGCTTTTATAACAAGCAAAGCGGTACCTACTTTGAACGGAATTTCACAAAAATTGGGACAAGGAATCACACAATTGACAGGTGTTGCTAATCAAGTACAACCATTCTTAGGTCAATTTGGAGCTTTCACTTTAGCTCAGGGTAAAGCAGCTGGTGCGATTACAGAGGATCAATACAATGCATTAATACAAGCGGGAAATGCAGTTGGAATAGAAGATCCTGCAAACACAACATTGCAAGATTATTATGATGGCATAAATGTGGGAATTACAGGACTAAATACACAAAAAACACAAGTAGACGGAACAGCAGCAGCATTATCTGCTCAAGCTACTGCTTTGGCTGACAAAAATCTTCAAGTTGAACAAACAGGTACCGGTATAACTCCTTTTGTAAGCGTTGATATTGACTTCGGAAATGTAGGGTTTTCTGCAAAATATGAAATGAAGACTAAAATGAATGTTACTACTAAAGTTATTAAAGATGACTTTGGTTTGTTCGTAGATAAAGAAGAAGTCCCTGCTGAAATGCCGGCAATGCTCGCTTTAGGTGCAAGATTCAATGCAGGTGGATTAAAACTTCAGACCGGATTTCACTACTACTTTGACAAAGCTGCAAAATATGGTAAAAGAAACGCTGCCGGTGAGTTTGTAACTAATGGAAAAGAAGTAAATATCAATGGTGATAAAACTTATTTAAGCGGAAATTCAATTGAATTTGCTCTTGGTGCACAATATGATATTAATAGTATGTTTGGTTTAAGTGCAGGTTTTTTGATGACAAAGACCAAACCTAATGCTATATATCAATCATCATTAAGCTATTCATTACCAACTAAAACATTTGGTTTTGGTGCGATAGTACATGCTACATCTAATATAGATATAGACTTAGGTGTTTCATTTACTTCATATGACAAATACACAAAAGATTTTGCTGGGGTTGCTCCGGCTCCTGCATATAAGGAAACTTATGAGAAATCAGCAAAGATATTTTCACTAGGTGCAACTTTAAAGCTATAAAATAAAAATATATAATTTGTTTATATATTTTCACAAAAAAAGAGAAGTCCTTGTTTGGGCTTCTTTTTTTATTTAGTGTCTTCACGAAAATATGTGATTTTTGAAATTATGATAATTTTTGTAGAGATTTTTATTTTTTTACAATAATTTGATACCTTTGTATCAATTGCTTGTGAAATGATGAAAATATCGCAAAAAGAATCAATTTCAAATTTGCGGTGTTTTCGTGCAGACACTATGTATTTTTGTCACAACATTTAAATCCAATTATTCTAAAGAAACATAATTTTATTCTATGTCAAAAATTCATTTAATCTCTATTGGAGGAAGTGCAATGCACAATATAGCAATAGCATTGAAAAATGCAGGGCATACCGTGACGGGTTCTGATGATGAAATATACAATCCTTCAAAAGAAAGACTTAATAAGGCTGGACTATTACCGAAAAAAATGGGATGGAACACAGATTATATTTCTACAGACTTAGATTACATCATTCTTGGCATGCATGCTAAAAAAGATAATCCCGAATTATTGAAAGCCCAAGAACTCGGAATAAAAATATATTCTTACCCCGAATTTATCTATAGCATATCAAAAAACAAAAAAAGAATCGTAATAGGTGGTAGCCAAGGGAAAACATCTACCACATCAATGATTATGTGGGTATTGAAAAAAGCGAATGTAGATTTTGATTACCTGGTCGGTGGCAACATTAAAGGATTTGATTTGATGGTACGATTTTCAGATGCTCCTATTATTGTACTGGAGGGTGATGAATACCTTAGTTCACCTATAGACCTAAGACCTAAATTCCTTCATTACAAACCAGAGATCGCTGTAATCACAGGGATAGATTGGGATCACATGAATGTTTTTCCTACATATGACATCTACAAAAAACAATTTGTTGAATTTATTGATTCCATTGCAAAAGGCGGAAGTTTGATATACTTTGAAAAAGACAGTAAAGTAGTGAAAGCTATTGAAGATTCAACAAATTCAAAGAACATTTTATTAAGACCATATACTAAAGTAAACCTTTCGGATACCGGTAAGTTAAGAGTATTTGGCAATCACAATTTAGCAAATCTTAATGCAGCACTTTTAGTATGTAATGAATCAGGTATAAATGATGAAGAATTTTGGAAAAACATTGAAGACTTTGAAGGAGCAGCAAAGAGACTACAAAAAATATATGAAGATAAAAGTACAATTAAATTTCTAGATTTTGCACACGCTCCGGCTAAATTAAAAGCTACTATAGAGGCTGTCAGGCGAGAATTTCCAAATAAAAAACTCTATGCTTTTTATGAACTTCATACTTACAGTAGTCTTAACAAAAACTTCTTGCCTCAATATAAAGATACAATGCAAAATTGTGATGTTGCTGCTGTATTATTTAGTCCACATACTCTCAAAATGAAAAATATGCCACCTTTGGATAAAGATGAAATCAAAGCTAACTTCAACAATGATACAGTCAAGGTTTTTGACAACCCACATAAATTAAAGAATTTTATTGATAGTCTTTCCAGTAAAAATACCGTCTATTTATTTATGAGTTCAGGAACGTTTGGAGGAATTGATTTAATAAATTGACAAATTGTTAATAGAAGTAAATCAATCGTTAACTTATCATTAACACCCAAAGTGTTTTATATTACCAAATAATAATATACTTTTGCAGTTAAATAAAAGTTATTAACTAAAAGTGACTATCTAGTGTAGATATTTTTTTATGATAAAAATAATTCCACACGAGTAGTTACAAATAAGAATTTATTATTTAACCTATAAAAATGAAAAAATGAAAAAGTTTTTATTTATGATTATGTTGTTTTCAGCAAGCACTTCAATGATTTTTGCTCAAGACACAAAGAAACAAGATGCGAAAGAAGAATCTACAGGTGGTCCAAAAATGAAATTGGAAATAACTGATATAGATTACGGTACAATTGAAAAAAATGCTGATCCGTTTAGAGTAGCTGCTTTTACCAATGTGGGTAATGAACCACTAATTATCAAAAGTGCCAGAGGAAACTGTGGATGTACAGTACCTACATGGCCTAGAGAAGCTATCATGCCTGGTGAGACTAAAGAGATTAAAATACGATATGCTACAAATAGAGTAGGTCCTTTTCACAAAAAAGTTACTCTTGTGACAAATGAAAAGACGGAAAATAAACATGTAATTAAGATTCATGGTAAAGTATTGAAGCCAGACGACACAAAAGGTGTTCCGGAAGGAAAGAAAAGCCTACTCAATATGAAAAAATAACATTAAAAAAAGCCTTGTTTTTCAACAAGGCTTTTTATTTTTATATAGGATAAAGCGCACTATTCCCTTATTCCAACAAGTCAAATCCGGGTTGTAATAGACATAAACTCAATCTATTCCTCTTCCTCTCCACCACATCTTAACTTAAATCCAATACCATGAATATTACTAATACTGATTTTTTCATCCTTTGAAAGGTATTTGCGCAATCTGCTAATAAAAACATCCATACTCCGACCAGCAAAATAATCATCTTGTTTCCATATCTTCTTTAGAATTTCAGACCTTTTTATAAGGCGTTTCTTATTTTTAATCAAATACATAAGCAGATCAGCCTCTTTTTGAGTCAACCTCTTGGATTCATCATTAATCTTAAGTATTAGATTGGCAAAATCAAAAACATAATCACCAATTGTAAATACGCTATTATTTTCTTCTTTTACTATTTTCTTTCTTTTTAGAAAAATTTCAATTTTTAGCACTAATTCTTCAATACTAAAGGGCTTTGTGATATAATCATCTGCGCCTAAAGTTAGTCCCTTAATTTTATCTTCCTTAAGTGATTTTGCAGTAAGAAAAATGATAGGTATTTCTATATCCAATTCCCTTATTTTTTTTGCGAGTGTAAAGCCATCCATTTTTGGAAGCATAATATCAATAATGCATAAATCAAACTTATTCTTTTTGTATGCATCAAATGCCTTAACACCATCAAGAGAATGAAAAATATCAAACCCTTTCAATTCCAAATTGTCTTTAGTAATAAATGCCAATACCTCATCATCTTCAACATAAAGAATTTTTGCTCTAGTTTCCATATCCATATTATTTCGTTTTGTTTATATTAATTATAAAAGTGGTGCCTGAGTCCTCTTTAGATCTAACAGAAATAGTCCAATTGTGCAAATTTATAATATTTTTTACATAATACAACCCTAGTCCAAATCCTTTCACATCATGAATATCTCCGGATTGCACTCTAAAGAATTTTTTAAATATATTATTCAGATTCTCTTTTGCAATACCAATACCATTATCTTCAATCGACAATTTACACTTATTCTCATTCTTTTCAATATTTATATTTATTTTTTTATTGTCTTTAGTGTTGTATTTCACCCCATTTTCTATGATATTATACAGTACATTACTAAAGTGGTATTTATCTGCTATTATTAAAACCTTCTTTTCCGGATAAGTAAATTTCAGCTCTACATTTTGGTGATTGAGATAGTGCTCCATTCCTGCTATTACATTATTTACCGTCTCGACCAAATCAATCTCCTCCTGCTTTAGTTTGAATTTTTCGTCACTCCTTATCAAATCCAATAATCGTTCAATATGTGATGTTAGTTTCTCACTTTGTTGAGTGATAATACTTGAATATTTTTTCAATCTCGGGTCAGAGTTTACTATATCATTATTGCCGATCACCTCGGAAGCAAGTTTTATGGAAGTAAGGGGAGTTTTAAATTCATGAGTCATATTGTCTACAAAATCTTTCTGCAACTCTGAAAGTTTTCTTTGTCTATATATTGATTTAATAGCATAAAGGTATGCAAATACTACAATAATTGCAAATAACCCAAGAAGCACAAATAGCTTCAAATTGTATAGTAAAAATAGATTTTTATCAGGAAATCTAACTATAAAGTAGTAAGTATATTCGTCCAAATCAGGTAATTTTTTAAATAGATTCTCTTTGTCCAATCCGTCCTGCATGCAACAATTACCATACTTCAAATCATTGCTATGACAGTCATATACTGCATATTCAAATTTAAAGTTCGGCACTACCCTATCCATTTCTCTTATCAATAAATCCTCCAATATATCAGGCACAATCACATCGTTATAGTTTACCAAAAAAGCATTTGAAGACAGTTGCTTTATCAGGTCTTTTTTGGGAAGAACAACATCTGTTTTATCTGCCATTTTTTCGGCGACTATACGCAAACTAATATTTACTCTTTCATAAAATTCATGATTTTTTATATTCCACGTCATCGCGAGCCAATACAATTGAAGGACAATTATCCCCAAAATGGCGATTGCTCCAAGTATCAATATTTTACTTAAATTCTTTTTACGCATCACTCGACTTTATTTAATGGATATCTCAACCCTTCATAATTCTGTAAGATAACTTTTATTTTTCCTACAGCCAAAGGGGATTCAATGATAAGAGGAACGTTGTTTTTATCATTGGATATCCAAACCTGCATTCTTTCATTTTTATCAAAAACCCTCCCTTTTATTACTGAAGGGGATATTTTTATCGCTTTATAGCTCCCTAGATTTTTGATATCTGTCACGCCTACATCTCCAACATACTCCAGTTGCAAAGGATACACTTCATCATCCATCATCATATCAAATGGAATAATATCACCGGTATGTAAACCTGTTTTATCAATATTTCTCAAGCTATAAATTACCGAGAGTATATCAAACATACAATTATCAAACTCTCTTTCTACAACTTTGGGATCTTTATCATTTATTACTAATGTAGATTTTACGTACTTATCATTTTGGTCAAACCTAATATCATTATGTATGATATAACCATCCTCATTGATATCTCTTTTTGCACGAATAGGCAGTAATGTCTCTTTATCAACATAACTGTAAAAATGGTCATCAACTTCAAATATCCAACTATAAGAAGGGTATGACTTTCCAACAGCTTTATATAAATAATTATTGTCAGTCTCCAACACTTGAAATTTAACCTCTCCGGCTCCCAGCCAAATAACTCCCCAATTGTAATATATTTTATAGGTCAATATCTCACCAGCTTGAAAAGCACTATTATTACCATTACAAACGTCAATTTTATCAAGACCAAATACAGATTCAGGATGAGCAACAGTAGAAATACCAATATTACTGATAAAAAAAGTAAGAATGAACATCCATCTAATCATAACCTAAAGATTTTGCTACATTTATTCTAAAAATGATAAATAATCCGATAGTTGCCGGAAATAAAAGATTAATCATCCATAAGCTAAACGTCGAAGATAAAATCATTATTTCATTGCCGGTAAAATGACTAAAAACCAAAATCGCTATTTCACCTCTTGCAAATATATTGGTAATAGGAGGAAGAGGGATACTTGTCTGAATAATATACACTACTGCAATAGCTGCAAACACGGTAACCATATCTCCTTCTACTCCAAAAAAAACTAATAACAGATAGTACTGGAGAGCAAAAATCAAATATCTTAAAAAAGAAAATATTAACACATTATTAAGAATACCTGTCCCTGCAAAGGCTTTTATTGATTCATCCTGAGACATTATCTTATCTGCAAATCTTTTAAGCCCTAATCTCCGGATAATTCGCAAACCCAAATCAATATTGTAATACAAAAACAATAATCCAACTACCAAAATCACTCCTAAATAAAAAGTAATATCTATAATTGTTGCCTCAATAGCATAAAACTTACCAAGGAATAACACTAATCCAAAAATACCAAAAATAATCGTTGCTATATTTTGAGCGATACTACTGATGAATGTTGACCATATAGCTTTCCAGTTATTCTTTGAATCTATTAATAGGACTCTTCCAAAATATTCGCCCAGTTTGGCAGGAGTCACTATCCCCGTGGTAATCCCAATCAAGATTGTTCTAAACGAATTGATAAATGAAATCCTTTCAAATTTAGAAACCAATATTCTCCATTTTAATGCCTCCAAACCCAAGTTAAACAACATAAGAACGAACACAATTAACGGTAATAATGGATTGGCATTTATAGCCACCAATAATTCATCTAAAAGTAAATTGATATTTTCTCTATCAAATACCTGTTTGTAAATAATAAAAACAAAAAGTAAAACCAAAACCACTTTAGTTAGAAAATTGATAATTCCGGATTTTCCTTTTTTCCTCATGTGCTTTTATTCCAATTAATCTTCATCATTGATCAATCCAAAATCCACTCTTCTTCTTTGAAGGTCTGCATCCTTAACCACTACCTTCAAACGATCACCAATTTTTATGACTTCTCCATTTCTCTTTCCTACTACCTTAAGTTTAGATTCATCCAGAATAAAAACTTGATCTAGTGTATTAAACTCTATCATACCTTCTACTTTAGATTCTATGATTTCTACAAACATACCTTTTGCTATAAATCCGGTTACTACCGCATCAAATACTTCTCCGATATGTTCGGTAATAAATTCAACCTGTTTGTATTTTATTGACTCTCTTTCTGCTGTTATAGCTTTCCTCTCTTGCTCGGATATATGCCTGCACTTCTCCTCCAAAGCAGCTTTTTCTACCCTTTTGGTTTTATTCAGATTCATATCCAGAACTCTATGAACCAATACATCAGCATATCTCCTGATCGGAGAAGTGAAATGTGTATACTTTTCAAATCCAAGTCCGTAATGTCCAATATTATCAGTTGTATAAATAGCTTTTGACATTGTCCTTAGAGCTAATGGTATCAACATTTTCAAAGTCTCATCTTCCTCTGATTTTTTACTTAGTTCGGTGAAAGATTTTGCTACCTGCTCAGGAGTATCCAGCTTCAGCCTAACTCCAAATTCTTTAGCAAAATTAGCAAAATCCAATAACTTGTCAGGATCAGGTAAATCATGAACCCTGTAGACAAATGGAATCTCTTTTGGTTTACTCTTACCTATTATGAACGCCGCCACTTCTTTATTTGCCAAAAGCATAAAATCTTCTACTAACAGATGAGCTTCTTTCCTTTCTTTTACGTATAGACCTATTGGTTTCCCTTTATCATCCAACTTAAACTTTACCTCTTCTGTGTTGAAGTCAATTGATCCCTTCTTAAATCTGTCCTCACGCAATTTCTTGGCAATCGTATTTAAGTCTCCCAATTCTTTAGCATAATCACCCTCATTATTGTCCATTATCTCCTGTGCTTCTTCGTATGCAAACCGTCTATCAGAGTGAATAACCGTCTTACCAAACCACCTTTTTACTATATTGTAATTTTTATTGAATTCGAATACTGCTGAAAAAGTCAAACTTTCTTCATCAGGTCTCAACGAGCATAACTCATTAGATAATATCTCCGGCAACATCGGATCAACTCTATCTACAAGATAAACTGAAGTAGATTGATCATAAGCTGCTTTATCTAGTTCGGTACCAGGCTTGACATAATGAGTCACATCTGCTATATGAATTCCAATCTCAATATTCCCGGTTTCCATATACTTGATAGATAAAGCATCATCAAAGTCTTTTGCTGTATCAGGATCTATCGTTATGGTTAGTGTTTTTCTGAAATCCCTTCTTTTACTTATTTCTTCATCGGTGATTTGTTTTGGAAGATTTTCTGCTTCCTTCAATACTTCCTCCTGAAATTCAAGTTTAAACCCATTATTTATCAATATAGACTTCATTTCTATATCGTTTTGTTCGTAATCATCTAAACTATTCAATATCCTTCCCCAGGGAATAGGATTTTTAGTTCCTCTCCATTCTGTAATCTCAGCAAAGACCTTGCTTCCTCCTTTTATTTTGTCTTTATCATAGTCCTGAATAAATATTTCAAGTTCATCCTTTACTCCATTTATTGTGACTGATGCATAGTTACCAAAATTTCTAAATGTACCAATAAATTGAGTTTTTGCTCTTTTTATTATTTCTAATATCCTACCATCATTCTTGCTTCCCCTTTTCGAAAACAATAGTTCCACTTTTACTTTATCTCCATCCATTGCGGTCTTCATATATCTATTATGTACATAAACATCATATGGCAACTCTTTGACAATGACATATCCCGATCCGGTCTTGGTTTTGTCTACTACCCCTGTATAAATCACCTGTTTTTTATTTCTGGTCTGATCTGATTGTTTTGATTTTGCTTTATTGAGTCCATTGTAAACATAATTGCCGTGCCCGGTAATAATGATAAACTCTTCTTTTAATAGTATTTTCAATATTTCATAAAGCTGCCCCTTTGAGTTAGAGACATTTAGTTTTTTTCTTATTTTTCCGACATTATATTCTTTGTCGGAATACCTTTTAAACAATTTTTTAATTTTTGTTTTCAATAAGTTAAAAGGTAGTTTCTTCTCGCTATACTTTTTCCACGATTGTTTTTTCATTTGTTTAATTTATAGTTTTTGACTCATTTATTTATTTTTGTCACTTAAAGATTATAAGCAATAATATTGCCACGGTCATCTATTAAATAGCTATTTGCTTTGCTGTTATTGGGATCATAATTATTTACATCCTCAGTATTCCCTTTCATCATAAGTACAACCAAATCCTCGTCGATAAAAGCCACATGCTCATTTATCATTTTCCCATCTGAAGTCATACTTGCAATTATCTTTTTTGAAATCGTTTTTCCTCTTTCATCATAGGTATGCAAAATATATTCATAAGTTAATATTCCAATCCTAAGATATATAATAGCGACAAAATGTAAAGTTTGCGGTATCCTAAGACAAGCGATATATTCATCATCATAGGCGTCATTTGAAAATTCCATCTCTTTAAAGTCGGCATTATTATTTATGATATTCTTCCAAATATCTATTTCCGGAATTGGCTTATTGTATTTGCTAAAAGTCGAAAAATGTTCTGAAGACAAAGTTATGGGCATTTCTACTTCAGGAAAAAGATTTAAAAAAGATAAAAAATCTTCATTCATTTTTTTTTCACTCATCTATTAATATTTTATTTTCAATTTATTTAGTGTCTGTCTATAAAGTACTTGATTTTGGAAAAATAAAGATTTTTGATGAGATTTTTGTCTTTCTGAGAATTAGTGATGCATTAGCATTAGTAATTTGAACAAAGTAAAAATATTGCAAAAAGATTATTTTTAAATTTTAATGACTCTATGGACAGACACTACTTAATCTGTATTCACATAAACTCCTAACAACTGCAAATCATTATATAAATGTTTTTATTCCGGTTAAAGTTTACTAAGTAACGATTATTTTTCAATTTTATGCTAAGCAGTGAATGAGTTTTGCAATAATTTTTTCTTTTTTTCAATATTTTTTAAATTTAAAAGGTGTAAATTGGTTTTATTTATAATTTTGTGCACTAAAACAAAAGAACATTGATGCGTTTTCTCCAATTGACAAAAAAATTTCCCTATCCACCTCTTGATGGAGAGTCATTATTGGTGTCAAGCTTCAATAAAATATTAAAAAAACAAGTTGATAAAATTGATCTCCTTTCTTTTAATACAATCAAACACTACTTCGATATAAGTCAATTTCCGGAAGACCAAAGCCACTACAATAATATTGATGAAGTGTTTCTAGATAACAGTATAAAATGGTACAGCGCTCTTGCTAATATTATTTCTAGCACACCCTATCATATCAGTAGATTTATTGCAAGTGATTTTAAAAAAACACTTAAGTCTATATTAATACAAAATCAATATGATTACATCCTAATGGAAAGCATCTTTTTAGTCCCATACATCTCTTTGATAAGAAAATATTCAAAAGCTAAAATAATATTAAGAGCTCATAATATAGAACATGAGATATGGGAAAGGATAACAAATAACACATCTAACAGAATAAAAAAAGCGTATTTGCAATATCTTACAAAGCAACTCAAGAGATATGAACTCAATCATATTGGTGATGCCGATATTATCCTGACATTGACAACAAGAGACCTAAAAAAACTAAGAGGGTATGGAATTAAAACTAAAGCTGTTGTAGTACCGGCCGGAATTACCGGTCAACCAAACCAAATAGAATTTGACTTTAAGACTTCTCTCAAAATAGCTTTTCTAGGCTCACTTGATTGGATGCCAAACACAGATGGCCTTACTTGGTTTATAAAAAATGTATTACCTATTGCTATTAAACAGCATCCGGATACAGTATTAAATATTGCCGGCAGAAATACCCCAAAATCAATTTTCAAACTTGAGAGTAAAAATATTAAAGTACACGGAGAAGTCCCCGATTCAAAAAACTTCCTACTTACGTATCCCATAATGATTGTTCCCCTATTTGCAGGAGGCGGAATGCGGCTAAAAATACTTGAAGCCCTAGCTCTTGGCAGAATTGTTATTAGTACGTCTATAGGAATAGAAGGTATTGATGCGATAGATCAATACCATGTTTTGATTGCAAATACAGCTGAAGAATTTCAAGAAAAACTTCAATTCTGCATAAATAATCCAATCAAATTAAAGCGGATTTCTGTTAATGCACAAAAACTCTTCTCTGAAAAATACGAAACATCAAGAATAGTAAAAAGCTTCCTATCTAATCTCTGCACAAAAACAAATGTTTCATAAAAATTATTAATCAAAAATCTTTGTAGTTTATCATTGAAAAGTTCACTGCAGGTCAGACTTCCCTTTAGTGATCAGAGGCGAGTATAGCAGAATGATGAAAATTGATTATTATTTTACTAAAAAGCCGATCTAATCCTTAATAATTTTGATATTATCAATTTCTCCTTGTGAATTCACTCTTAAATAATAAACTCCTCTGGGCAAACTTGTGAAATCTATATTTGAAAAACTGGAAGCATTTACTTTTATTTTATTAAAAATAGTACATCCCATATTATTTAACAAATCTACTTGAATATCTCTCTCCGTTGTGTTATTAATAGTCATTTTATCAAACACAGGATTAGGAAATAGTATTAGCTTATCGCGAGTTTCTTCACCAAAAACAAAAAGTTTTTTTGAAAAATAATAGCTGCCATCAATATCAAATATCTTTAGTCTGTAATAATTGTTTTCATTCAATTTATTATCCAAAAATGAATAAATATTTGTTTCTTTTCGCGAAAGTCCATGATTGTCTATATCAAAAAAGCCTATTTCTTCAAAATTAATACCATCATTACTCTTCTGCAATTCAATTTTATCCAAATCAAATACATTTTCAAATTCCCATTTTAGCATTGCTCCCTCAGAGCTTTTATTCGCATAAAACTGCAATAATTTTAATGGAATTACAGCACAAACAAAGATATTCATTTCAGGTTTTCCACATGTAGAGTTACTAAAAGAAATAACATCATTTCCTGCATCCAGATCATCTTGACTGAGCTCTCTGTTTTCTGTTCCATTGGAAATAGAATAGTGCATTATTTTTGTCGCATCAATAACGTGTCCCAGTTGATGCCCATGTCCAATTTCGTGAACAGCTACCGATTCAAAATCATACTGATTTGATGCTGTGGTATTGTCCGCCTCATTAAAATTCCATGTATAAGAAGAACTCCCCGGAACATCATTAAATACTACATCCAATTCTTTAACAAACCACTTGATAGGAGACCCACAGCCTGAATAATAGCTAGACATTCTACCTAATACATTTGAAGACAACTCATTACCATTGTCAAAACGAACAATATTAGTGTTATCATTAGCTATTACATCTACTGTTGAAGAACCTCCGTCAGCAAAATACACACCGGTACCGCCATAATTACTACATCGCCAAGTCCCTAAAGCTCTTTCATATGCATCTCTAGCATTGGAATTATTGTAAAAATCAGTATAAAATTCAAATAATATGCCTCCACTTCCATCAGCATCGACCAAATTAGGTCTATATTTATCACCATTGTAATTAATGTTACTCAAGTTATAACTTATTGTCAGATCTGTTGAACTTACATCAGAATTCCCTGCGTCATCTGTAACCCTTATATCTCCTGTTCCAGCTCCGGAAGGAATTTTCACCTTTATCTGCGTATCTGTCCATGATTCATACTCTGACTGAATAGGTTGCATATAACCTGAACCTCCATTATCAGCATTTCTAAACTCAACTTTTCCATTTCCTTGACTAGAACCAAATCCACTCCCATTGATAGTAAGTGTAGTGAATGTACCTGCCGTAGAAACAGAAGGTGTAAATGAAGAAATAGAAACTGCATTTGGTTCTCTATTAGATATATGGAGGGAACTTGGTATAATTTGATTAACTCTTAATCCCAATCGTCTAAATACAGAATAAAAACCATTATCAATCTTACCATAATCAGTAAATTCATCAAATGCCAAATTCCTGTTAATATCAAATTTTATAAAACCTAAACTAACATATTTAGGGATAAAACTTTTAAACCTTAGTTTAGTAATCAAATCCTTTCCTTCCAATAAAAACACCCCGACATCTTCAATATTTAATCTTAGAGAAGGATAATCTACTTGTTTGTCTTTACCAACAATTCCTCCTCTTGTCAATATAATTATTGTATCAGGATAAACCTTTCCTTTGATGTGATCCAGTACTTCTATATAATTAACCGTAAAAATTGAATTGTGACCTATATCCCATCTACACTCCTTTTGAACAACCCGTCCTTGAACAATTGTTTTTGAATCTTCTATTCTGTTTATAAGAGGCACATCCAAAAGCATTCCTTGAGAAAACGTAAATCCAAAAGATAAAACAAAATAAATAAACAACAATAATCGAATATAATCAATTCGCTCGAACATAATATTTTAATTTAAACAGTTAACTCAATCCCTGTCAAGAAAATAGCTAAATTGACCACAACACTTCTTTTTCATTTACCCCTCAGTAATTTGCCAAATAATAGAACTCCGAACAGAAATACATCAATATAAAATACTCAATAATGATGCCATATATTAATAAAATGCTGCATAAAACATAAATATTTTAAGTATTCTTTACAAAGAAAAAGAATAATACCTTTACAATCACTAGTAAATCAATTAAAATATTCTGTATAGTGTCTGTCTATAAAGTGCTTGATTTTTCTATGACTTTATGGACAGACATTACATTATCGCAAATAAATTTACGATACCATTTAAAAACCGCCCCACTTTAAAAGGTGTTTCAAATTTATTTGAAACAATAAAAACAAAAACGTAAATTAGGACTTGAAAGCACGCGATAACGTGACTTCAAAGCCGGCTTTAAAACCACGACTTTATCGCAAATAAATTTGCGATGCCTTTGAAAGGCTGCCATCTACAAAACAAATCCTTCCTATATTTTTCACAAGGCTGTAGACTTACTAAGTTTTGCTTACCGCATTTGCTTAAGCTCAAACTTATACCATACCGTTATCAAGATGGTGGAAAATAAAAATATCGCAAAAAGATTATTTTTGAATTTTAATGACTTTATGGACAGATACTATTTAGTCATACGCAATAAAAAAAAGAATAATATGTTTTAAAATATCAATATTTATAGCCAACTTTGCATTTTACTTTGAGGTAAACTATTAAAATAAAAAAAATGAGAACAAATATATTACTTATTTTAGCTATAATGGGACTTGCGTGTACATCTCCAAAAGCTAAAGAATCAGAAAAAAAAACCGATACTAAAACAGAAACACTGGAATCAAAATCCAATAAAAACACAACAACTTCTTCAGAGAGTCAAGAAGGTGATTCATTTCAATCTATCAAAGGCGATGTAAAAATGAACTTCGAGATCACAAATCTGAATGCCGATGGAAAATCAATCAGATTAATAGGAATGTATGTTGACAAAAAGTATGTCGCTGATTCCTCATTGATTCACGATGGTGGCAAGTTTGAATTCACAAAAGACAGGCTGTTTTTAAAAGGTTTTTATTATATCGTTTTACCCGGAAACCATGTAGTGAAATTATTACTGGATGACGATCAGACTTTTTCTTATAAAGCAGATGCATCAGATATTGACGCTACTGCAAATATTGATGGCTCTCTTGCAAATAAGCTTTATTATGAGGATTTGAAATTTAAAAAGGGGATAGACAAAGACTACGGACCAATCGCAAGAAAGATAGGAACGATGTCTACAAAAGACCCTGAATTTAAAAATACATATAAAAAATTCTTAGCACTATCAAAAAAATATACTGACAGAAATAACTATTACCTCAAAAAATATCCTGATAATTTCTTTACTAAATTCAAAATCGGCGGTAAAAACCCTGTGTTGACATACCCAACAGATGCAACCGGAGAGCTGGATGTAAAAAAACAAGTTGAAGAATATCGAAAACATTTTTGGGATGGGTTTGATTTTAATGAGGAGGGATTGATTAACACCCCGGCATTTACCAACAAATTAAATAGGTATTTCACAGAACTTGTTGGACAAAACCAAAACGAAATCATTAAATATGCTGATGTTTTGATGAATAAATGCAAGAATAATGATGAATTTTATAAAGTAATATCAAATTGGGTCACACTAAAATACGAGCCGGGAAAAACTAAACTTATGGATGGAGAAGCTGTATACTCTCACATGATATTAAAATATTTTACTCCTGAAAAAGCTACTTGGATGGATAGTGAATCAATAAAAATATTACGAAAAAGAGCAGGAGAGATGGTACAAAGCCTACTTGGAAAACCTGCAGGCAATGTAACCGCCAGAGGTTTTGATGGTCAAGTCCATACTATTTTGGATAGTAAAAAACCTGTAATAATAGTTTACATATACAACCCAAATTGTGAACATTGCGAGGAACAAACTCCTCATCTTATCGAATTCTACCATAAATGGAAAAATAGAGGGGTTGACATATACTCTATTGCCGCCAATACTACTGAACCTGAATGGAAAGGATTTCACAATAGATTCAAGCTGCCATGGGTTGATCTTTTTGATGCTTCAAACGCAAGCTGGTATCCAAAATATTTTGTTGATGTCACACCTGAGATTTATGTCATAGATAGAGACAGAAAAATATTTGCAAAAAACCTAAATGTAGGACAACTTGAGACTATAATGTCAAGAATCAATAAATAATAACTGATATTTTAAGGGATTTGACATTTCAAAGTGTCTACTAATAAAATAAATACAGAATTAATTAGTTATTTATATATTGCATTTTTTTACTATCTATATAAAATACAAAAAATGACAAAAATAAAATATTTTATCCCGGTATTATTGTTTTCCCTATTTGCACATTTCTCTTCAGAAGCACAAGGAAGAAAATTCGTAAATGAGTTTCTAAACATAGGTGTAGGAGCCAAATCTTTAGCTATGTTTGGTGCTGTAACGGCGACATCCAATGACATTTCTGCCGGATACTGGAATCCTGCCGGTTTGTTGAAAATAGATGCTCCTTTTCAAGTAAGCGCCACGCATTCTGAATGGTTTGCGGGTATAGCACAATACGACTATCTTGCATTTGGTAAAAAATTGGGCAAAGAAAGAAATGCATTTGGTAGCATTTCCTTTATAAGAATGGGAGTAGACAATATCCCTAACACATTTAATCTTGTAGGCCCTGACGGAAGAATTGACTATTCACGAGTCACAGATTTTTCAGCAGCTGATTACGCACTTATTATTTCATATGCTAGAAAAGCTTTTGGCAATTTAAGTGTAGGAGGAAGCACAAAAATCATTTACAGACAAATCGGAACATTTGGTTCTGCATGGGGATTTGGATTTGATTTTGGCACACAAATGAATTTCGGTAAGCTTTCTGTAGGAATCATGGGGCGTGACATTACATCTACTCTTACCACCTGGTCATTCAATTTTACAGATACAGAAAAAAGTGTCCTCGCTGCAACTGGCAATGATATTCCAAAAAGTAGTACAGAATATGCTTTACCAAGAATAATTGCAGGATTAGCATATAAAGGAGGCTTTGGTGGCACCCAAAAGAAATTTTCATATTTGGTTGAAGCTGATATAAATCTTTCTACTGATGGAAGAAGACATGGCTTCGTCAAATCAAACTACATAGACATAACTCCCGCTTTTGGATTTGAACTTGGATATATAAATAAAATATTTCTTAGAGCAGGTGTTGGAAATTTACAACGGGTCTTAAATGATATTACAGGTGATCAGGGAGCATTTGAAGTTCAACCCAATGTAGGTCTCGGAATAAAATTGGGAAGACTACATCTAGACTATGCATTGTCAAATGTGGGTGAGATATCAAGTTCTTTGTATTCACATATCTTTTCACTATCTTTGGATTTAGTAAAGAGAACAAATGCAGAACAATAAAGTCTGCATTCAACCAACAAATATTGAGCTATAGTTAGTGTCTGCACGAAAACACCGCAAATTTGAAATTGATTCTCTTTGCGATATTTTTATCTTTTCACAAGCATTTGATTAAAAGGCATCAAATTATTGTGAAATAATAAAAATCTCTACAAAAATTATCAAAAATTCAAAAATTACCTGTTTTCGTGCAGACACTAGTTACTTTTCGACTAAGGCTTTTTTTATACTATAATAGGATAACTGATAAAACGACTTACGAATTCATAAAAGAACTCACATGAATAAATTAAATTTATATTATCTTTGTGATTCAACAACAAATAACAATCAGTGATACGAAATTTAAAATCAAAATTATTCTCAGCTTTACTTTGGTTAATTTTTACTATACTCTTGATTAGTGTAGTATTGTGGCCGATATACTCTAACCATATAAATTACCGATTTTACTATAACAATATTCTATTTATAGTAGTAGGAATATACTTTTTTAGATATATATTTCGCATAAAACATACATTAATAGAAAACAAACTGATAATAAAACTAATAATTATGCCTTTGGGTATATTTATGGCAATATACATTTATATGGCAATGAATGAATTTATCGACTACTACCAAAGTTTTGGGATTTACAAATCGCTGGAGGAATTTAATTTAGATAAACAGTATTTCCTTGGTAAATATATTCAAAACCAATATTTGTTCTTTGGAGTTGCAGCATTTGTCACAAGTGTGATATTACCAATAAGGATGTTAATTTCTGTATTTAGAGTATATAACAGAGGACATGAATAAACCAATAGTATTCCATTTTAATTTTTACAACATAAAAAAAAATGCACAATAAAGACTTCTCTTATTTAACTGAACTAAATGATGTTCAAAGAAAAGCTGTCGAGACTACAGAAGGTGCTGTGATGGTGATTGCCGGTCCGGGATCGGGAAAGACCCGAGTATTAACATACAGAATAACTCATTTATTGAATCTCGGAATTGCCCCTTGGAATATCCTTTCATTGACATTTACCAATAAGGCCGCAAAAGAGATGAAAGAAAGAATTGAATCCATTGTTGGTTCTGATGCAAGAAAAGTGTGGATGGGAACATTCCATTCGATATTCGCAAGAATCCTTCGGGTTGAAGCCCATAGAATAGGCTATCCCAATGATTTTACTATCTATGATTCTGACGATTCAAAAAGTCTTATCAAAGATATTCTTAAAAAAATGAATCTTGATCCAAAAGTATATAATCCCAATGCAGTACGAGCCAGAATATCAAAAGCCAAAAGCAGCCTGATTACTCCAAAAGCATACGCTACAAACGAAGAGCTTTTACTATATGATAGAATGAGTAGAATGCCAATGCTACATAACATTTATCAAAATTATTACGACAGGTGCTTTAGAGCTGGTGCTATGGATTTTGATGATCTACTTCTCCAAATGTTCAGACTTTTGTATTCCAATCCTGACAATGTAAGGGAAAAATACCAACGACTATTTAGATATGTATTGGTGGATGAGTTTCAAGACACAAATTATCTGCAATATGAAATAATCAAGCTATTTATCAATTACGAGGGAAGCCCATCCAATATATGCATTGTGGGGGACGACGCACAGAGTATTTATTCCTTTAGAGGGGCTACTATCGAAAATATATTGCAGTTTAAAAATGATTACCCAAATCTAAAAACATTTAAACTTGAACAAAATTATCGTTCCACCTTATATATAATACAAGCTGCCAATGAACTTATTAAAAATAACACTAAGCAAATCCAAAAGAATATTTGGACTAGTGAATTAGGAGGTTCAAAAATAAAAATAATAAAGGCATTAACAGATAGAGAAGAAGGAAGGAAAGTCATAGATCAAATAATCGAACAAAAAACAAGACACCATCTGAAAAATTCTGAAATCTCTATTCTTTATAGAACAAATGCCCAATCCCGAATATTTGAAGAAAATCTTAGAAGAGCAAATATACCCTATCGTATCTATGGCGGACTTTCTTTCTATCAAAGAAAAGAAATAAAAGATGTATTAGCCTATATGAGATTAGTTGTAAATTCCAAGGACGATGAAGCATTCAAAAGGGTGATTAATTACCCAAAAAGAGGAATAGGTAAAACTGTTTTATCTGCATTGCAAAACCATTCTGACCTTAATAATATTAGTTTGTACGAAGCTTGTTTTGATGCCGAATTAAAAACCAGACCTAGGTCTTTGGTTAATGAATTCATCAGATTGATAGAATCGATGAAGGAAAAAAACAAAGAAAAAAATGCCTACGAAACTGTAAACTACATCATAAAAAGCACAAAAATAGCGGCAATACTCAACTCAGAAAACACAATAGAGTCCCAAAGTAGATTGGAAAATATAAATGCCCTATTGAATGGTGTGCAAGAATTTGTCGAAGATGATGAATACATGGGAGAAGAATTGGTAGAAAACCGTGATTTATCCGCTTTTATTCAACATATATCACTATTGACTGACATGGACAAGGATGATGAAAAAATATCTAATTCAATTACTCTTATGTCAATTCACCTCGCTAAAGGCTTAGAATTTGAGTCGATTTTTGTCGTAGGAGTAGAAGAAAACTTATTCCCATCTTATATGTCACTATCATCTCCCGATGATATTGAGGAAGAAAGGAGATTGTTTTATGTTGCTATTACCAGAGCAAAAAGCTACTTGACATTGAGTTATTGCAACAATAGATACCAATATGGTCAGATTCGTTCCAATGATCCAAGTAGGTTTATCAGTGAGATACCGGAAGACTCTCTTGAACCAATGAGCGCAATGGTAGCACATCCAAAACCAACTTTTGCAGAACCAAAAATACTCGGAGGGCTGAAGCCTAAAAAACTTAATATCGGGCAAGCGAGTAAACTCAGAGATAGCGCTAACTTCAAACCTAACAGTCCAGACGAGATCAGAGAAGGTATGAGGGTTATGCATATGAAATTTGGAGAAGGAACGATTTTGTCGATTGACGGTAACTCATCAAATAAAATAGCCAGAATAAATTTTGATGAAATAGAAAACGAAGAAAAAAGAATTGTTTTGAGGTTTGCTAAATTACAAATATTGAATTAAATAAGATTATTTCAAACTTTTTATTAAAAATATGTGTCTATAATATCATATTAAGAAAAAGTTAACGTTAGTTTACTTATTATGTCTATTTTTATAACTTTGCACGATGTTAACCACAAAGGAAATATGTGATTTGATTGACGGAAAGCTTGAGGGGAATCCAAAACTTGAGATTTTTTCGATAAATAAAATAGAAAATGCTAAGGAAGGTTCTATTACTTTTATCGCTAATGACAAATACAAGAAATTTTTCGCAAAAACTTCAGCTACGGCTATAATCACAAACAACAGCTATCAACACATACAAAACGGACATGATTATGCTTTGATCAAAGTGGATAACGTATATTCTGCGCTGTCTAAACTACTAAAATATATTGAGCAAGACGACATTGAGCAAAAAGGTATATCAGAATTTAGCTATGTATCTACAGATGCAAATATTGAAGATAATGTATCAATCGGTGCATTTTCATATATATCTTCAAATTGTTCCATAGGAAAAAACACTCTGATTTCTACTCATGTATTTCTGGGAAAAGATGTAAAAATAGGAAATAATGTAAAAATATATCCCGGAGTAAAAATTTACAATAGATGCGAGGTTGGGAATAATTGCATCATTCATGCTAATACCGTAATCGGTAGTGATGGCTTTGGCTACAAACCAAATGATAAAGGTGAATTTATCAAAATCCCACAAGTGGGAAAAGTAATACTTGAAGACAAAGTTGAAATCGGAGCAAATACAGTAATCGATAGAGCTACTTTTGGCGAAACTATTATACATAAAGGTGTTAAGTTGGACAATTTAATACAAATAGCTCATAATGTTGAAATCGGAGAAAATAGTGTCATCGCAGCCCTAACAGGAATAGCAGGAAGCACTACTCTAGGAAAAAGTATCGTTGCAGGTGGACAAGTGGGGTTTAATGGTCACATAAAAATAGCAGATGGCAACCAATTTCAAGCTCAAACAGGGGTTTTGAGCAGTATCAAAACGAAAAATGGCAGATATCAAGGTAGTCCCGGTATTGAATATTACAATCACATGAAATCCTCGGTTGTGTTCAAAAGCCTTCCTGACTTACAAAAAAGGATAACTGAACTGGAAAAACAGATAGAAATACTAACAAAATATATAGATAATGAATAGAAAGACTATTAAAGCTTCTTTTGAATTGGAAGGAATAGGTCTACACACTGGCAAAGTATCTAAACTCAGATTTAGATCAATGGATGAAAACAAAGGAATTGTCTTTTTAAAAAAAGATAATGGTACTGAAATTGAAATTAAAGCAGAACTGAAAAATGTGCTTACTACAAATAGAAGCACTACCTTATCCAAAGGAGACCAAAAAGTAATAACAACAGAACATTTATTGGCAGCATTATATGCAATGGAAGTCGATGATGTATACATTGAAATCGAGGGAAACGAGATACCTATCTTGGATGGAAGTTCCAAACCATTTTGTGAAGCAATACAAAAATCAGGTATAGTAGAAAAAGAAAAAGAAAAAGAATACTTCGAAATAACAGAAATATTTGAATTCAAAGTCGAAGAAACAGGAAGTGAGTTTATCGCAATGCCTGCCGAGTTTTTTGAAGTAAGAGCACTTATAGATTTTAAATCTCCAATAGTCGACAAACAATTTGCTGAAATCTTAGACATTAGAGACTTTTGTAATGAATTTGCATCATGTAGAACATTTGGATTCTTCAGTGAAGTTGAGAGTTTACTTGATCAAGGACTTATAAAAGGTGGCAATCTTGACAATGCCATAGTAATTGCAGACAAAGTATTGACAGAAAAAGATATTTCCAGATTTGCAAAAAAACTAAATATTGAACAGCTAAACATTGATCAGGGTGGCATTTTAAGTTCTACCCCTTTAAAATTCCCCAACGAACCTGCAAGGCACAAATTACTTGATTTCATTGGAGACATCTCGCTATTAGGAATGCCAATAAAAGGAAGAATTATCGCTAAAAGACCGGGACATAAAGCTAATATTGAATTTGGGAAATTCTTAAAACAAAAGGCTGTCAAACAAAGAAAACTCAAGGGCAAACCACATTATGACCCCAATAAAAAACCATTGCTCGACACTCCTCAAGTAATGGAATTATTGCCACACAGATATCCATTTCTACTGGTAGACAAAATAATTGAAATGTCAGACACACATATCGTTGGTATAAAAAACTTGACCTTTAATGAACTTTTATTTCAAGGGCATTTCCCGGGCAATCCTGTCTTCCCCGGAGTATTGCAAATGGAAGCTTTAGCTCAGACAGGAGGAATTCTTGCATTATCCCTGCAAGATACTCCAAAAGGATGGAATACATATTTCCTGAAAATGGATAATGTAAAGTTCAAAAATATGGCTGTCCCAGGTGATACATTGGTGATGAAAATGGAGCTTGCAGAACCAATACGCAGAGGATTGGTCAGAATGAAAGGCACAATCTACGTTGGAGACAAAGTAATATCTGAAGGTGATCTATTGGCTCAAATCAGCAAAATCAAATAATGGAAAGTAACTTCATTCATAAAAATGCAAAAATAGGTAAAAATGTAGAGATCGGAAGATTCTCCTATATAGACGAAGATGTAGAAATAGGCGATGATACATTTATTTACCCTAATGTCACTATATTAAAAGGAGCAAGAATCGGCAACAATTGCAAGATCTTTCCCGGTGCTGTAATAGGAGGAGACCCACAGGACATATCTTATAAAGGTGAAAATACTTTTGCTATAATCGGTGACAATGTAATCATAAGAGAATATGTTACCGTTCATAAAGGAACCATTCGCTCAGGCAAAACAACAGTTGGAGACAATTGCTATCTGATGGCATATGTCCATATTGCCCATGACTGTACATTGGGAAAAGGGTGCTTTTTCGCTAACGGAGTAAACCTTGGAGGACATGTTGAGGTCGATGATTTTGTCACTATTGGAGGTCTTGTACCGGTACATCAATTTGTAAAAATAGGACAACAAGTAATGATTGGAGGTGGTTCATTGGTAAGAAAAGATGTTCCTCCATACATTAAAGCTGCCAGAGAACCGATTTCGTACGTGGGAGTAAACTCAATCGGTCTGCGAAGAAGAGGGTTTTCAAATAAGGAAATCGATCAAATACGTGATATTTACAGAATATTATACGTCGAACATGTAAATGTAAGTAAAGCAATCAAGTTGATCGAAAGCACTTTGCCGGACACAAGATATAAAGAAGAAGTATTGGACTTTATAGAAAGGTCAGACAGAGGACTTATCCGCGGAATGAATGTCTAAATATACATTACCTGACAAATAGTTTTCCGGTCTTTGACATCATACTTCCATTCATTATTTTTATAAAAAACACTCCAGTACCTATACTGGAAATATCCAATTCATTTTTACCCGATGAGATTGCATTTTCGTAAACTTTTCTTCCGTCCATTCTCACTATGGTTATATTCACCTCACTTGAAATCTCACCAGGAAGTACTATTCTTAACAATCCACTATTTGGATTCGGGAAAACTTTAATACTCTCAATCTCTTCATCCCCCACTCTTGAAGAACCAATATGTTGATATGTACCAAAAAACTGAATAGTTTTTAGCAAAGCAAAGTTAAAGCAACTGCTATGATCTCCTGATGTAAACACATCTACCGAACTTACATTCGCAGCTCCTTTTGCATTCATCAATGAGTCTGTATATACAGCATTGCGATAAGTAACCTGATTATCTCCTTTACAATAAATCATTTTCAAAGGAAACTCGGGTTTCCAATCACAAACATCCATCCTTTTTAAGGCTTTATTTATAGGATGCTCTTCATTGGTCAAGACCGCTTTGGCAATACTGTCTACAAACATTCTCTTTGGCATCACTTTACCATTGTTCTCTTTCATCAATGAGATAATTTTAGTATTCATATCCCACAAGCTCATCTCTTCTGCTTCAAACTTTCTGATAAGTTTTGCATATTCAGGTTTGAAAGCAACTTCTATATTATAATCTTTCAATAAATCGTCATATATTTTCATTGCTGATAAGTAGACATCTCCAAGATACGCACAAAAAAAATATTCTTTATCACTAAGAGTAAAAGCCTTCATTTCTTTGGAAACACTATACGGCCCTGACATCGGCGCACTAGCTGTTATCTGCCACAATCCTTGTTCCTGAATTCCCCTACTCACAGCCATTGCAGAATGTCCTCCTTGAGAATACCCCGTAATAAACAACTGGTCATTGTATAATACAATTCCTTGCCCATTCAGCTTTTTGACTGCTTTTATCAAATCTATTGTCGCCCATGATTCAGATTCAGGATGAAGATAAGGGTGAAAGCCCTTAGATATCCCAAGCCCTATATAATCAGGAAAAGCACATATATAACCATAAGTGCCTATTACTGCTGACAACAATTGATTGTCGTCCTTTGAAGGAACATCAAACCTACTTCCGGAAGTACCGTGCTCATATACCAATATTGGAAACTTTGTATCAACAGCAACAGGAACAGAAAAGATACCTGATGCCGTATCTATTTCCTGATTAATTTTTTTTGTAGTATATTCTATATAGTATACATCTACATCGTATTTTGCATTGATAATAGGATTTATATTTTTCAATTGTTCTTTCGTGTAGCTTTTCAATATTCTAAAGTTTACAACATCCTGAGAGTTACCTACAAGCACAAAAACAAACACAAAAAGTAAAATAAAAACAGGCTTCTTCATAATATTAACTTATTTTATATTAACTAAAATAACACTCCATGTACAATTAATCTTCCAGTCTACAGTCTATAATGAACTAACATTATCAAATGCGTAAAAGTTTATTGTATCTATATTACAAGTCCAAAACCAAACAAAAGTACAAATATCAAGGTTGTAATCGCCATTTGCTTCAAAAATGGATCTATAGCCTTTGAATTATTTGCATTCTTTATCCCCAAATAATTCTTTAATAATAATGGAGTCGACAAGAGAAACAAAAACTGATATGGCGATTGGTAATTTAATAATACAAATATCAAACCTGCCAACAACCCGCCCAAAAGCAATACACCATGGTATATTAGAGCTTTTTCAAAGCCAATTCTCACCGGTATAGAGTTCTTACCTGCAATTTTATCAGACTCAATATCTCTCATATTATTGATATTTAATACAGCTGTTGCAAAAAAACCACAAGATATAGCCGGCAGCAATAACTGCCAATCAAATGATTTGGCATGTAAGTAATAAGAACCCAATACAGCTACCAATCCAAAAAATATAAAAACAAAAATATCTCCATATCCTTTGTACCCATAAGGCAACTTGAATCCAATAGTATAATTAATTGCTGCAATTATGGCTAATACTCCTATACCAAAAAAAACAATAAAATCACTTCTACTTAAATCTGAAACGTACAATAAAATAATTCCTGTTGCCAATGAGATAAAAGCAAAAAAGATAATCATCCTTTTCATGTTTATTTTGGATATCAACCCATCCTGTACCATTCTATTTGGTCCTTCTCTATATTTATTATCAGCCCCAAATACTGCATCGCCATAATCATTTGCCAGATTACTAAGTACCTGTAAAAAAATAGTCGTCGCAAAGGACAATAGAAATACACTCCATTTAAATTCAGCTCTAAAATAAGCTAGAAAACTTCCCATCGATATACAAGATAGAGCTAGAGGCAAAGTTCTAAGCCGAAACGCTGTTATCCAATTCGTCAAATTGTTATTCATTGTCCGGTATTTTAACTGTGAATCTTTTCCCATCAATTGCTAATTCCGTCCTTTCAAACACTCCCTTGGCTTCTTGCAACAGGGCATTCAAGTCTTTATATCTAGATGAATAATGACCTATTATAAGTTTTCCTACTTCGGCTTGTTGAGCAATCTTTGCCGCGTCAACAGTAGTCGAATGAAATCTTTCCTTTGCCTTATCTTTCAAGTGTTCCATATACGTGGCTTCATGATATAAGAGATCAACCTTTTTTACAACCGGCACAATACTTTCATCATATATCGTATCAGAGCAGTATGCAAAACTCCTTTTTCGCTTTGGTGAAAATGTCAAATCGGCATTTTTCAAAACTTCCCCACCGGTCAGATTGATATCATTGCCATATTTAGCTGCTTGTATTTGATTATAACTCAAATTGTATTTTTCAATCATTTCAGGATTGATATTCCTCAACCTATCCTTTTCGACTATCTTGTATCCTACTGCTGCTATTCGATGTTTTAGAGGAAATGAATAAACAATGACTTTTTCGTTTTCAATGATTTTAGTGTATTTACTGTGCCTGACCACATGAATATTAAGCTCAAACCCAATAAAACTTTCAGATATTTCAAATGCATTATTCAAAAAAGATTCAATTCCTTCAGGTCCATAAACATCCAATGGTTTTGTCCTGCCCAACATACTCATTGAACCAATTAATCCCGGCAACCCAAAAATATGATCACCGTGCAAATGGCTAATCAAAATATTTTCAATTTTGTTTTTTGAAATCTTATATTCTGCCAATCTTATCTGAGTGCCTTCTGCACAATCTATTAAAAATAATCTTCCGTGAACATTGAGCACTTGCGATGACATAAACCGATTATGGATCGGAATCGCTGAACTACATCCTAAAATAGTAAGTTCAAAAATCACATCAATTTTATTTTATTCTTCTTCAGCACTACCCAACAATTCAATAGCATCTGCATTGGTTGGCACAATCGTAAGTATAGAATCAAGTCTACTTATTTCTATCAATCTCTTTACCGGATCGTAATTGATGCTTGACAAGATAAAACTACCTTGTCCTTTCCAAAGTCTATTGGCTGTCAGAATAGAGCTTAAACCTGATGAATCTACATACTTCACCTCACTCATGTCCAAAATTAAATTTTTCACACCTTCATTCCTTAAAATAATAAATTCTGATTTTAAATCCGGAGAGATAAATGAATTCAAATTATCTTCATTTAATTGGAATACAACATGATCTTTTTTCTTATCTATAGTATATTTCATCTGTTTTAAACTTTTTGTTAGGATACTAACTACATTATCCCATATAATATTTTAAAAGTACAAAAATATATTATTCTGCATACAAAATAGAATAATTGATTGATTATTGCATAAAATTAATTATTTTGTCACAAATAATCAAATAACTCTAAATACTTCAATCATATAATCCTTTAAGAAATAATTACCCAAATCTGTACCATGCCCTATTACAATTGAAATCCTTTTGTAGGCTCCCGACACTATATCCCCAATAGCAAAAACATCTTTTACACTTGTCTCATATTTCTTATATACTTTTATATATCCTCTTTCATCCAGCTCAAGAGAATCAGATACAAATTCCGTATTGGGTAAATATCCAATTTTAAAAACCGCTTTGTCAATATCAAATATAAGTCTCTCTCCCGAGCTACCGGAAATCGCTTCAATTTGATTCAGACAAGTACCTCCTTTCAATTTATCCAATAAAAAGTTATTAAATACTTTTATTTTAGGATGGGATAAGGCACCCATTACCAAGTCAGGTCTTGAAATCAATTCTTCGTTTTTGTTAATCAACACTACTTCCTCTGCGACATCTGCCAATCTAAGAGCTGCTATTGTAGCATTGTCCCCTCCCCCAATAACCGCAACTTTTTTATTTACAAAATCAGGCAAACTGTAACTTATCCTATAGTATATATCTTTTTCAAAGGTATCAATCAAAGATTTTTTCGGTTTTTTGCATCTGCTGCCCGTAGCTATCACCGCAATATCATAATCAATACTTTTTTGCTTACCATCATTAATAAAATATATTATCTTTTTTAAGACATCTATCTTTTGAACAGTGCAATCAAACTCGATTTTTAATTTATATTTCTCATTGAACTGAATTAATTTTTCTGCAAATTCTTTACCATCCTTATGTACTCCAATCACAAAATCATCCAATTCATTATGAATTAAAGGCAGTTGTCCTCCAGGAATTGAATTTTTCTCAAGTATGGTATAATTTAACCCACCCAATTGCAAACTTGCAGCTAGACTAATGGCTGCCGGTCCCGCTCCGACAATGACAATTTTTTCATTCGAATATCTCAAAACAAATACTTTTAAATATCAAATAATACCTTCTCTAATCAAATCATGGATATGAATAACACCAACAAAATCATCTGATTCATCTACTACAATAAGTTGTGTTATACTTTTAGTTCTCATCAATTCCAAAGCAAAAACAGCTAATTCTTCTGACAGTATAGTCTTAGGAGATTTAGTCATTATATCTTTTGCCTTTACTTCTTCTATATTAATATTCTTTTCAAGCATACGACGCAAATCTCCATCTGTTATTATCCCCACAAGTTTATCCTCGCTATTCAATACTGCAGCTACTCCTAAGCGTTTTGAAGTTATTTCGACTATCACTTTTTTTATATTTGCATCGCTTCTAACAAAAGGTTTTTCATTCTTAACAAAGATATCAGACACTTTTAGATATAGTTGTTTCCCCAATGATCCGCCCGGATGAAATTTTGCAAATTGTTTGCTGGAAAATCCTTTAAGACTCATTAAAGCGGCAGCAAGTGCATCACCCATAGCCATTTGAGCTATCGACGATGCAGTAGGAGCTAGATTATTAGGTTCAGCTTCTTTATCAATCGGAATATAAAGCACAAAATCAGACTTATTTGCCAAAAACGAATCGATATTTGAAGTCATCGCAATAATTCTATTCCCAAAGTTTTTCAATACTGTAACTAATATTTTTATTTCGGATGTTTCCCCACTTTTAGAAATACAAACAACTACATCCTCTTCTTTCAACATGCCCAAATCTCCATGGACAGCATCTGCAGCATGCATAAACAACGCAGGTGTACCGGTAGAATTAAGAGTAGCAACAATCTTTTGCCCTACAAGAGAACTTTTACCAACACCGGTCACAACCACCCTCCCTTTTATACCGTGAATCAATTTCACACACTGGATAAAGTCATCGTTCAATGATTTTACAAGTTTCGCTAGCGTTTCTTTTTCTATATTTATTACCTTTTTAGCAACTTCTAATATATCCATAATTATGATCGACCTATTATTAATCAATTAATTAATGTCTGTCAAGAATGTCCATTCTCATGCATTTATTTGAAATAGTCATACCCCACCGATATGGGAACTCCTTGACTTAAAACATTTCGCAAGCCTCTAGATCAAACATTTCAGCTCATGCTTTCAATTCCATAGACAAATACCGATTGACAAATATCGTATTTTTTATACTTTATTTTGTAATATTCAAACTTTATTTATATTTTTGGTTGTTTTTAATAAAAAGAGTTTAGAATTATTTTTATGTTTTAGCATCATATTTTGCTAAATTTATTTTTTCTTTAAATAATTTAATTACCTTTATATTTGAAATAGATTTTTTTTATTATCTTTAAACCATATTTAAGAATCTGCTTGGATTTAAACCCAAATATTTTTAAGTGGATTATTTAATATCTTTTTTAATTAAATATTTTTTTTAATTTATGAGTGTAGCTGTTCACAAATCATATACTGATAAAGAATTGAATGAAGCTCTGTATAAGTTTTTTGGCTTTGATGGTTTCAAGTCTTTACAGTTGAGTGTTATTAAAAGTGTTCTTGCAAAAAACGACACATTTGCTATAATGCCGACTGGAGGTGGCAAATCACTTACATATCAGTTGCCGGCACTACTAATGCCGGGAACTGCGATTATAATTTCACCTTTGATCGCTTTAATGAAAGATCAAGTCGATTCTATAAGAGGACATAGTCAGTCCAATTCGGTGGCTCACTTCCTTAATTCTTCTTTATCAAGAACACAAATCAGAGAAGTAAAAGAAGATATAGTAAATGGAAAAACTAAAATGCTCTTTGTCGCTCCGGAAACATTGACAAAAGAAGAAAATATTGAGTTTTTCAGGGAAGTTGAACTGTCTTTTATCGCTGTAGACGAAGCTCATTGCATATCTGAATGGGGACATGACTTTAGGCCTGAATATCGAAGAATAAGGACAATGATTGACCAAATCAATAAGGGGATACCTATTATAGCTCTTACCGCTACTGCAACAGAAAAGGTTCGGGCAGATATAATTAAGAATCTTGAGATGAAGGATCTTCAATATTTTATCTCATCGTTTAATAGATTTAACCTTTTTTATGAGATAAAGCCTAAAAAGAATAAAGAACAGGCAATAAATAGCATCGTTAGAATAATAAAATCCATCCCAAATGAATCAGGAATCATCTATGTCCAAAGTCGTAAATCAACTGAAGAAATAGCCGAAATGCTACAGGTTAATGGTATTAAAGCAAGTGCTTATCATGCCGGGCTGGATTCCAAGACTCGAACAAAAATTCAAGATGATTTCTTGATGGAAGAAATAGATGTAATTTGTGCTACCATCGCTTTTGGCATGGGAATTGACAAACCGGATGTGAGATTTGTTATACATTTTGACATTCCAAAAAGTATTGAAAATTATTATCAAGAAACGGGCAGAGCTGGAAGAGATGGAATGGAGGCTAGATGCATTGCTTTTTATTCTCATAAAGATATATTGAAACTCGAAAAATTCTTGAGAGATAAACCTGTAGCTGAAAGAGAGCTAAGCGTCCAATTAATGGACGAGATAATTGCATACACGGAAACCGGTTCGTGTAGAAGACAATTTTTACTTCATTACTTTGGAGAAAATTTTGATAGTAAAGAATGTAATGAAATGTGTGATAATTGCAGGACGCCTAAAGAAAAAATAGAGGCTAAAGAATACTTTATAATATTGCTCAATGTAATTACTGCACTCCATGAAAAAAATATGATTAAATCCTTGGTTGATTTTATCACCGGTCGCAATTCCAAAGAGATGAAAGATTACCGCTATGTCGAGCACGAATTATTCGGAGCAGGAAAAGAAAAAGATGGCCAATTTTGGCATTCGGTTATCAGACAAGCAATGCTGCATAACTTGGTAAAAAAGCAAGTTGAATTGTATGGAATCATAAAATTAACTGAAATTGGAAAAAAATATATCGAAAACCCTACTTCTATTAAAATACCTCTCAATCATGACTACGAGAAAGGAGATGACGACGGTGATATTGTTTCAATGGGAGGACAAAGCGGTTCGGCATTGGATGAAGTACTGTTCAATCTACTAAAAGATGTACGTCTGGAACAGGCAAAAAAACACGATGTTAAGCCTTGGGTGATTTTTTCTGACCCTTCACTTCAAGATATGTCAACTTTTTATCCGATTAGCATTGAAGATATGTTAAGTATATCAGGTGTCAATAAAGGCAAAGCAGAAAGATATGGCAAACCGTTTATTGATTTAATAAAAAATTATGTTGAAGAAAATGACATTGACCGCCCTTCTGATTACCTCGTAAGACAAGTAGCAAATAAATCAAGAACTAAAGTAGCGATTATTCAACATGTTGACAGAAAAATGCCTTTTGAAGATATTGCTAAAAACATTGATTTGACCTATGAAGAACTTCTCGATGAAATGTATATTATTGTTAATTCGGGAACTAAACTTAATATAGATTACTATATCAATGAAAAGATTGAAGAAAGTATTCAGGAGGAAATATACGATTATTTTCTTGAAGCAGATTCTGATTCATTAGATGATTGTTTTGATGAGTTTTATGAAGATGACTATATTTTTGAAGAAGACATACAGTTGATTAGAATTAAGTTTATTTCTGATATGGCAAATTAACAACTATTCTATATCCTAATAAATGAAGGAATCAACTTTGGTACTTTACTCATATATTCGTAGTAAGCATCCCCATATTCTTCCAGTAGCTTTTTTTCTTCAAAATAAATACCAACAGGCAAATAGATAGCTGTTATGATAGATGCAGCAAGCACATAATCATTGGGCGATATCAGAAATATGCCAATTATAAGAATATAACTAAATGAATACAAAGGATGCCTAACGTATCTATTAAGCCCTTCAACCTTCAAAGGATAAAATACTTTGTCCGCAGACTTAAGCCTGTCAAGCCCTAAAAATTCATGAATATTATAGTTTTTAAAGGAGACAAAGAAAGCATAAACGGACAACACTATCAATCCCCACCCTATAATGAGAGATATCAAATTAGGATAATAAAACTCCGTTTTATCTCCTTTAGCATATAAATAGACAATTGGTAATAAAAATATCGTAGCATAGCTAACAAAGAAAAATCTGTAATTCTTTTCGCTAATTAAATAATTATAAAAAAACTGTTTTACCGTTTTATCAGCCAAAAAACTATGCAAAAACATATAAATCGATACTACTACAATAAAAATAATCATAAAATACATCTTTAAGAATAAAACGCAAAAAACAAGAACAAAGTTTAGTATTATCTTCGTCTTCTTGTACCGATATTATTACTCCCTGCATTTCTTTTTTTATTTCTATTTGCAAAAAACTCCTGTTTCCTTTTACGTTTTTCTTTTTCCCATTCCTTCTTTTCAGCTTGATTCATCGGTTTGTCGGTCTGAGGAAAAGGATTGTCAATTGCAGTTTGTATCTTTTGTTTTGTCAACCTTTCAATGTCACTAATATAAGCATTTTCTTCAGGCTCACATATAGATATTGATATACCTTCTTCTCCTGCACGTCCACATCTACCTATTCGATGAACATAGGTTTCTGCTTCATTCGGTATATCGTAATTGATTACATAGCGTAATTTATCAATATCGATACCACGTGCAGCAATATCCGTAGCTACCAGCACTTTTATTTTACCCGACTTGAATTCCTTTAAGGCTTTTTGCCGTTGGTTTTGAGTCTTATCTCCATGTATTGCAGCACACAATATATTTTTCTTCTGAAGATTTCTAACTATACGATTTGCACCGTGTTTCGTCCTTGAAAAAACCAAAGCTTGCTCAATATCAAAATCCTTAAGTATATGCAAAAGCAATTCGCGTTTATCTGTTCTATTAGTCAAATACAAATACTGCTGGATTGTTTCAGCAGTAGAAGAAACCGGATCTACTGCAATTTTCTTAGCATTTGAATTTAAAATTTCTCGAGATAAAGACACTATTTTTTGAGGCATTGTGGCTGAGAAAAACAAAGACTGTCTTTTTTTAGGTAATTTGGCAATAATTTTTTTTATGTCATGAATAAACCCCATGTCAAGCATGCGATCTGCCTCATCCAAAACAAAATATTTAATATCTCTTAAGGAAATATAACCTTGATCCATCAAATCCAATAAACGTCCGGGGGTTGCAATCAATACATCAACACCCCTCTTTAAAGCATTGGTTTGTGATTTTTGAGGTACTCCTCCAAATATTACTGTATTCCTTATATCTGTATATTTACCATAATCCTTAAAGCTGTCTCCTATTTGAATCGCTAGTTCTCGCGTAGGAGTGACTATAAGAGAGTAGATCTTTCCCTTACTAGAGCGTTTTTTTTCTACATCCAAATGTTGAATAATGGGGATCGCAAAAGCTGCAGTTTTACCGGTTCCCGTTTGAGCACTTGCTAAAATATCTTCACCATTTAGCGCTATTGGTATCGCTTTGGCTTGAATAGATGTAGGTTCTGTATAGTTTTTGTCTTTTACTGCTTTCAATATAGCAGGTATTATATTTAAATCTTCGAATTTCATATCTTTTCTTAAAAGGTTTTAATAAAATAAATTGAAAACCTTCTTTCATACCAATATGAAATCAAGCACTCTTTATCTATGTCCATGTATTATAACTGAAAACAAAAGTAAATGTTTATATTTGAAGGTACTTTCAACAAAAAACAAAAAAAAACAATCTTGCACCAACCTTTTGATTAGTGTTTATAACAAAGCGTTATCAAGATGGTGAAATAGTAAAAACCGGAAGTCCTTTTATTTAATAACTATCCTTTTTACCACGACATTGTCTTTTGACTTGATTGTGATAATATAGAGACCTTTTTCAAAATTACTCAAATCTATTATTGATTGTGTCGCTTTTGTGTTATATATTTTTTTCAATATTAATTGTCCCTTGATATTCAGAATTTGAATATTAGAAATCGATTCATCATTGATAGATTCTATATTTATAAAACTATTTGTCGGGTTTGGGTAAAGTACTATTAATTGATTTGAAGTGTTAAATGTGGTATTAGCGTTTTTTCCTGAACCAAATAAATTATAACTCAATTCACCACCATTGCTAAAAAGGGTAAAATTGACAGAATCTTCAATCGCATCAATCGGAGAGTAGATTATATTGAATGTATAATCATCAAAACCTGTAAGTTTTTTATTAATATCAAAATCCGTAGCAAATTCAGTTGAGGACAAGTCAGTGAAGTTTGAAAATTTCAATGTATCATTGCCAAAATTAGTAATGGTTATATTTATTGTATCTTTTTCATTTATATCTATTTTCCCAAATTTTCCTTCATCTTTCGGGCTAACTGAAATTAATATAGGAAACACTTCTTTTGTAGTTGGGTAAGCTTTGTTTTTCCATTTAACAATTCCTCCCTGCATATTATAAACTTCTTTAAATTTTAAATCTTTCATCATTTTAAAAGCTTTAGCGCTTCGAGACCCTGATTTGCAGTGCAAAAGATATTTTTTAGTTTTTATCAAAGTATCAAGAGTTTCTTTAAAATCTGAATTGTAATAATTAAGCGATACTGCATTTTCAATATGATCCGGTTTATATTCTCCGGGAGTCCTTACATCAAGAATTATGAAATTCGGATTATTAATATTTGATTGTACCATAGAATAAGCGCTATCTACATTGATTTCAGCATAAATATTATCTTGAGATATAATCGAAGTCGAGGAAATAAGTAAAAACAATACAATAAATATTGTTGATCTAAATAAATGCATATTTGAATATTAAAATTAATAAATCTATTTTTCCCTGTAAAACTACAAAAGTTTTTTTAATATTTTCAATATAAATGTAACTAATAATACTAATTGGTCGTATAACTTTTGAATTTAATAGAAAAATAAAGGGAAAATATTAATTTATATTTAATTTTGATTGACATTTAGTAATTAAAACAATAAAATTGACTTAAATGGAAAATAACAAATTAATTCTGGAGATAAAAGATTTATCAAAAACTTATTCTAATGGTGTAAAAGCCATGGACAATGTCACTATAACTATTCATAGTGGCATGTTTGGGTTGTTAGGCCCCAATGGTGCCGGAAAATCTTCATTGATGCGTACACTTGCTACATTGCAAGAACCTGATTCGGGAAGTATTGTTTTTGATGGAATTGATATATTAAAAAATCCAATTGAATTAAGAAAAAGATTAGGCTATCTCCCACAAGAGTTTGGTGTTTACCCTCGAATAAATGCCTATGAACTATTGGATCATTTAAGTATTTTAAAGGGTATTTCCAAAAAAAATGAAAGGAAAGAACTGGTAGAAGCTTTACTTAATAGAGTCAATCTATATGAGTTTAGAAAAAAGAGTGTCAATAAATTCTCCGGAGGAATGAAACAAAGGGTAGGTATAGCACAAGCACTCATCGGTAATCCTGATTTGATTATTGTTGATGAACCTACTGCGGGATTGGATCCGGGAGAAAGAAATAGGTTCTACAATCTATTAGCAGATATATCTGAAGAAAAGATTGTAATTCTTTCTACACATATTGTTGCTGACGTAGTTGAGTTGTGTCAAGATTTTGTGATTATGAACATAGGCAAAGTAGTCTATAATGGCACGCCAAATGAAGCAATAGATGAAATGAAAGGCAGGATTTGGAGTAAGAGTATAAACAAAGGCGAAATAAAAAGATATGAAGCAGAATATAATGTTTTGTCGAAAAAAATGATAGGAGGCCAACCTGTTATTAGTATTCTCAGCGATTACAACCCCCAAAATGGCTTTGATATACAAGAACCAAGTTTAGAGGAAGTATTTTTTAATAATATAAAATAATTAAGGTATGCAATTCTTTTTATTTGAGATTAAATATGTACTTCGGAGACCTATCGTTTACATCTTTATGGCAATTTTGGGTCTGATGGTAGGTTTGGCAGTGGCATTAGAAAATTTTACAATTGGAGGATGGATGGAGAATCTCGACTTAAATGCTCCTTATGTAGTCCAGACGAATTATATGATAATGATAATGGTTGGATTCCTCTTTATTATCCCCATGTTTGTGAATGGTGCTTTGAGAGAATATAATAACAACTTTCATGAAATCACTTTTTCAAAACCTATAAGTAAAGCTAGTTTTTTCTTTGGTAAATTTTTTGCAGGATTAGTTTTAGGTTCTATTCCCTTTTTAGGAATATTACTTGGTTTTTTGATCGGAGTATTAATGCCCGGAGCAGATCCTGAGAAGGTAGGTTCATTTCAATTGCTGCCACATATTAATTCATTTTTAATATTTGTTTTACCCTCAGTTTTTATTGTTGGAACATTGGTATTTCTATTGGCATTGGCTACAAAAAAAGCAATATATGGCTATATCGGAGCATTGGTTTTTGTAGTACTAACAGCAGTTTTGAGTAGTTATAGCAGTGAATTAGACAATCAATTGATAGGTGCATATCTCGATCCTCTTGGGATTAATGCTTTTGATTATATTACAAAATATTGGTCTCCGGCAGAGAAAAACATCAATTTTGTTAGCCCTTTTAATCCATTGATGCTTATTAATAGAGTCATTTGGACAGGCTTTTTCGGTCTTATCCTTTTTGTTTATTATCTAAAATTTGATTTACTTGCAGTAAAAGATAAAAGTAAAAAACAAAAAGAACCGGAAGATGTAGAAAGTTCAGATAAAGCAATTTCAATACCAGCATTCAAACCGATTTTCACTTCAAATACATGGCTAACACAATACTTGAACTCTGTAAAAATAAATACTAAATATATTGTATTTTCGGGTTTTTTCATCATTATAATCGCCTTTTTTATCGTTCAGTTATTTACAGGGGCAATTAGATTAGGAGGATACGGGATTTCTACACTACCTGTAACCGGACATGTAGTCCAAAGTATAATTGGACCTACGTATATGTTTATGGTAATTATACTTGTCTTTTTTACAGGTGAACTGTATTGGAGAGAAAAGGAAAATAAAATTGCCGGGATTATTGATGCAACACCGTCTTCTACTTCAGTTCATTATTTTGGCAAATTTACAGCCTTAATGATATCATTATCTATTCTTGCTATTATTGGCATTATAGTAGGAGTATCTCATCAAATATATAATGGCTTTTTTGATATAAAATTCAATGTTTATTTCATTTCAGGATTTATAAAACCACTTTTAGGGATGATATTTTGGATTGCAATTTCATTTTTTGTCCAATCGCTTGTAAGCAATAAATTCTTAGGATATTTCATAGTAGTTATTTTATTTGTTATCAAACCATTTTTAAAAGTAGTTTTTGAATTTGAGACAAATCTACTTTCTATTAATTCTACTGGATCATTAAGATATTCAGACATGAATGGATATGGATTTTTTGATTCTTATATTTGGTTTACCATATATTGGCTTTTGTTTGCCGGAATATTTACTATTCTTACTTTAAATCTTTGGAACAAGGGAGAATCATTAGGCTTTTTTGATAAATTCAAGGCATTAAAACATCGATTTTCAAAGAAAAATTACTTAGTACTATCAGTTTTAGTTGGTTTGATTGCCGGAGTTGGTAGTATTATTTACTACAATACAAAAGTATTGAATAAGATTGTTACATCAAAAGAATATACCACAGATTTAGCTAATTATGAGAAAAATTTTAAAAAGTATGAAAATGTAGTTCAGCCCATTTTAAAAGATGCTAATTATAACATTGATATTTATCCAAACGAGAGAAAATTTGTAGCAAAGTCGATTTTGTCATTTGAAAATGAAAGCGATGTTAATATTGATTCGCTTCATTTTACTATTGGCAGTGATGATTGGGATATATCTTTTGAAATTCCAAATTCCAAGTTAGTCCTTGATAACCCTCATTATCGTATTTACAAATTAGATAAAGCATTAAAGCCGGATGAGAGATTGGATTATACAATCAATTCGACTTATCACACAAGAGGTTTTACCAATAACGGTCGATCTAAAGTGCATAAGAATGGAACGTTTATTAGTTCATTCACTTTTTTACCTGTTTTTGGCTATGATAAAAATGCTGAAATAAATTCCAAAAGTAAACGGAAAAAGTATGATTTGCCTGAGAAAAAAAATAGGGTTGCTGCACTTAAAAGAAATTGTAGTAAGGATTGTATGTCAAACTATATCGGCAAATATTCGAATTGGGTAAATATAGAAACAACTATTTCAACTATTGAAAGTCAAATAGCAATCGCTCCGGGCTCATTAGTTAAGAAATGGGATAAAAACGGGAGAAACTATTACAAATACAAAATTGATGTCCCATCACTTAACTTTGTATCATTTGTTTCTGCAGAATATAAGGTAAAAAAAGATAAGGTAGGAGATGTTGATTTAGAGATATATTACCATCATGAACACACATACAATCTGGAGAAGATGATGAATGCTCTTAAAAGCACAATCTCCTACAATAGCAAAAATTACGGTAAATATTACCACAAACAAGCAAGGATAATCGAATTCCCATACGGCAGTTATGCACAAGCCTTTCCAGGGACAATGCCTTACTCTGAAAACGTGGGTTTTATACTGGATATAGACAAGGATAATGGAGATTTGGATATCGCATTCAAAATCGGTGCTCATGAGACCTCACACCAGTGGTGGGCACATCAAGTAATAGGTGGAGACGTACAAGGTGCTACAATGCTATCAGAGAGTTTTGCAGAATACTCCTCATTAATGATTCTTAAAAATGAATATGGGGAAAAAATAATTCCCAAATACACCAAATACGATGTTGATAGATACATGAGAGGTAGAGCAAGCGAATCAAAAAAAGAAGAACCTCTTTACAAAGTTGAAGGAGAAAGTTATGTCAGATATCCAAAAGGCGGTGTGTCACTATTTGCTATTCAGGAATTGATAGGCGAAGATAGTATGAATGCTGCTATGAAACAATTTATTGATATGTATGCATACAAGGAACCTCCATATCCAACCACATTGGATTTCATCGATGTCTTGGAATCAAAAGTGCCGGATAGCATGAAGTATATAATCGATGACTATCTTAAACAAATTACTTTCTATGATTCAAGAGTAAAAGAAGTGCAACTTGACAGTACTCCCAGTAATTATAATGTAACCGTAGACTTGTCTATAAGCAAAACTTGGTCGGATTCATTAGGTAATGAAACAAATAAACCCATTAATGACTTGGTATTTATTGGGCTTTACACCAAAAATAATGAGCAAGACAGCCTAATAGACTACAGGAGTTTTAGATTGAAAAACAAAGAAGCAAAATTGAAGTACAGCATAAAATCCAAACCATATAAACTGGTCATTGACCCATACCATCTATGGATGGACAAGATACAAAAGGACAACGAGAAGAAATTTTAATACTATTTTCTATCCGCATCCTCCGCTGACCTCTTTTTTCTTCCTTCTCACCATTGGCTTTGGTGCGCCGGTAGACTTTCTCTTTGTCGCTTTTGCTAAGAAAGGATTTTTATTTGTTCTGTTTTTTCCTCTTACGACGGGCAATTCACTTATCAGTGATGAGACATCTCTGACTTGCCAACCTTCCTTTGCCCATAAACTTTGCATTATCGCACTCGAGCCCAAAATTATGGATTTTGAATCATATCCCAACATTTTTAAATATGCTGTTGCATTTCCGGCAGTGTGACCCGTTTTGCAATACACCAAAGCAGGCTTGTCTTTAGGTACTTCCAAAAGTTTATGGTCAGGGGCTAAATCTTTTCTTTTTGTAAATTGATGCGCTCCTTTTAAATGTGCAAATTCATATTGTTTTTCATTCATATATGCTATCGGATAATATGCATTGATATCTTTTTTGAGAGCAGATACCAATTCTGTCTTAGAAACCAGAAACTCAGGTCTTTTCAGACTCAATAGTGCTTTTGCTCTCTTTTCTGTTATAGCTGTAAATTTTCCTTTCTCCAATTGAGGAAACTTTGCCCAGTCTATTGCTTTGACCTCATGATGCTCTACTGCCGCATGATGTTCCTCACCACCTTCAGATTTATTCACACTTTTAGCAATTTCCAATAAGCTTTTGTCGCTTATATCTCCAAAGTTTTTTTTCAATGGACCTGAAAACTCTGAATTCCACCCTGCCATTCCAAATAGCATTACATAGGTATTGTCAAAACCTGCATATCTCGTTATTCCTGTAGTATAAGACGCCTTTTGTCCTGTATAACAAACAAAAACAACTTTCTTTACTGATGCAGCTTTTCTTTTGGTTTTCAGAAAGTCTATAACATCTTTCATCGGTACATTATATGCTCCATTTATATGACCTTGGATGTAATCATCTGCTTTCCTTAGGTCAATAATAAGATAGTCATTCTGATTTTCATAAACCTCAGTATTTTTTATAACCGGAGGGAAATTACGGGTATTAATAAAATTGCCATGCTCAAAATATACTTGAGCCAAAGGCAATGTTTCTTTAGCTTCTATGAATTTTGATATATCTTCTGCTTTACCTAATTTTTTATGCTTGAAAATTTTAGATTTACAAGAAAATAATCCAACAAGAATTATTACTGCAAATAAGTATTTAATATTTTTCATCATTTATGATTTTATTTTTTTATTTTATTATCTTTCCTTATTACCCACATCCTCCGGATACTGCTTTTTTCTTACGTTTCACCATTGGTCTTGGTGCTGCTTTTGCTTTTGGTTTTGTATCTGTTGATGCAGAACCTACTCTACCGGCTATTGCACTCATTTTTTTTGCATAATCACACAATGGTACTTCATCGTCATAAATACCGCTATAAATCCCATAATTATCAATAATTTTTGTCTTTAAAAAATCATATCCACCCATTGCCACAAAAAGATTTGCCTTTTTAAAGTGAGATGACAACAGCGAAATCAATCTTGGTGTAGAAGAGTCATAGCCATAAACTACTAAATATTTATCTCCCTCTATCTTTGATAATTGATCTTTGTCAAAAAATATCTTTGATGGCATATTAACAGCTCCTGGTAAATGTCCTACGGAGTAGTCTCTTGCGTTTCTGATATCTATAAATTGAACTCCATCCTGACTTTTGCTATACAACAAATTTGCTATTTGCTCTACACTCAATTCATTTATAGCACATCTTTTATTTGATGTACCGGTTACTAAAGCTTCTTCCTTGTTGCATGAGCTAAAAAACCCTAATCCGATTAACAAAAACAATATAATATTTATCTTTTTCATCTTAAAAATACTTTATTTTTTTTCCATTATTATATCAATATTCAATTTTCGACTTTCTACTTTCAATTATCACTACCCGCATCCGCCTGATACTGCTTTTTTCTTACGTTTCACCATTGGTCTTGGTGCTGCTTTTGCCTTTTTGGGAGCTGCACCGCTTGAACCCACTCCTCCGGCTGAAACTCCTGTAAAAAACATAGATGCACCTCTTCTGAATTCATACGCTTCTCTCTCCGGCATTTCAGCTATTTCACTCGGTTTTTGAGGATCAATTATTGTTTTAAACCAATTGTTAAGTCCACCTTTCAAAACATAGTTACCTTCGTAAGCATGGCTTTTCATAATCATCCAAGCTTCGTCTGCAAGACTTGTCCCGTTTGAAAATAAGACTGTCTTATAGACGTCCTGATCCAAATACCCCAAGTAATCGTCTTTTAACAAATCTTCCATAGGAACATTTATAGCTCCATCCAATGTGAAGTGTCCATAATCCTCTTTTGACCTTACATCTATCAATATAATAGAAGGGTCTTTTTCAATCAATGATTTTGCCAATTCATCAGCGGAGATATATCTTTCTTTTTTATTCAGTTCTTGCAATAGAAATTCTGAACGCAATACTTTTGGATGCTTTTTGTAATTTGGCATAAAAATAGCAGCTATTCCTCCTATTAGTAACAAGGCAAAAATTATTTTTTCTTTTAAATTCGTTTTCATAATATTATTTATTTATCTGAAACTATTTTCAAATCTTACAATAAGTACTTATTCTGGCTTATGCAATCCCAATTCATTCAAATCCCGTTGTTCCATGTTTTTGGTTTGTGAATCCTGCCATTTTTGAAATACAACAAAAGATACAAGAGTGATTATTATCATTATAAAAATAAATAATCCGTCACTTATCCCAAGCCATTGAGCTATATCTACATCTCCCATTTTACCGGATTTTCTCAAGCCTGCAAACAGCCAATCATACGTAAATATAAATCCAAAAATACCTAACATTACACCTCCTATAAATACAACAGCATCAATTTTACCCGTAGCTGCTGCGCACAAACTTGTTCCGGGACAGAAGCCCCCAACTATAAATCCTAGTCCCATAATTGCTCCACCTATCAAGGTAGGAATCCAAAATGTCTTGGGATAAAATGTGAGTTTCACATCAATCCATCCCAAGTAGTGCATTATAAGCAAACCTATAGCAGCTGTCATCGCAGCGGTAAAAAACACTTTAATTACAGTAGCATCGTATCCATAAAATACTCCTGCCAATTTTCTTGTGTTTGTAAATCCCGATGCTTCCAAAATAAATCCGAAAACTGCTCCTATAAGCACCGCTATTAAAATATTAAACTCGGAATTAATAATTCCCTGTGGATATAATGGTCCCATGATATATTATTTATTAGTTTTTATCCAAATAGATTTAAAAATAAAGGCAAAAATAAACCCAAAGCCGAAAATGCCTATTAAGCCAATGTATCCCGATAATGAATTTACAGCCATGCCCGACAAGACTAATCCTGATGTACAACCTCTACCTAATTGAGTTCCTACCCCCCATAAAATACCTCCGATTACAGCAAAGAGCAATCTCTTTTTGTTAGTAATGTGTGGCGCTTTACCTATTCTCAAATGAAGTCTGTTAAATATAGCACCTGAAAGTATTGCTCCCATTATCACACCGATTAATTCAAATACCAACCAAGTTTTTAATGGAGATTCTCCCGATGCCAATCGAGGACCTATATATGAATTTCCTTGTGCATAATCCGGAGATACCTTATCCAATACAGCAACTGCTACATCGCGATAACCACCACTTGACCCAAGTCCTTCACCTGAAAAATACAGGGCGACAATAATCAAAAGACCCAACAGAAAACCACCAACATAAGAGTTGATATACTTATTACTCCTTTTATTGAACTTAAACTGTTTAAGCCATTTAGTCCTTTTTTTTCTTTTATTACTCATAACTATTTATTATTTAATCTGATTAAGGAAACATTGCATATTCTGACATCTGTCCTGCAGAAACCATCAATATCCTGAATAACAATCCTCCTGCTAATATCAAAAGTGCAGGCAAAGCTGTAGGTATATGAAAACCTCTCAATTCTAAAGCCTCCAATGTAAATGGTAAAATCAAGCCTAATCCAACAAAAACTCCCCAGAAAACAGCTGTAAATTCACCTCCTAAAAACATATGGGCTGCTTGCTTATAGACCTCAGCTCCCGCTTCCATTCCCATAAACATATGTACTATAAAAAACAATTCTATTGCTATCAATGACATATCTATTGCTGACATCAACAATCTCTCCTTGTGATTGTCACTTAACCACATCACAAATGCCGACCCTGTCGAGACACCGGAAGTCAAGAATAAAGGCCCTAAAATCGGATTGTTCCACAATGGATGTGCATTAAAAGCAGATAGCAAGATTCCTGTGTAAATACCAAGAATAATGGAATATATTAGTAATACTACAGCAAAAAACTTTCTATATTTTCTAAAAGACATTATAATAAAGTGTGGTATTATCCATTTGTGCTCAAACTTAATAATTGCCTCCGTTACTTTAGTCATCTTACTCCAACCTCTTTTTATCAGATAGTCATCAATACTATCAACAAAACTCAAAGGCCATAACAAAGAAAATACCGATACGATTACTAACGTCCAAGCCCCCCAGGACATCGGTGACTCAGGTCTTGCAGCCAAAAACAATTGCCATACAAATAATTTGTGATGAAGGTCAAAAATCAATAAAAACAAACCAAGCATAATAATAGGAAATGCAAATATAGGTGCTATTTTTACTGTAAAAGGCATTTCTTTCTCTCTTCCCAATAAATAATATATCGCTGCGAATACTAATATTCCAGCAGCCAACCCACCCAAAAACAAATATGCAGAAATCGGGAATCCCCAAATATCAACATGTGGGTATAAACCGTGAATATGTCTGTCTGTTGCTAATAATTGTTCCATAATCGATTATTTTAAGTAGAATATTTGTGGTTTAGTTCCTGCCTCAGGAATAATAGAATAATTTTCTCTTTCTTTCAAAAGCTTAGATACTTCACTGCCGGGATCATCCAAATCTCCAAAATGCATACATTCTGTAGGACATACAGAAACGCAGGCGGGATCAAGACCATCTTCAAGTCTGTGATCACAGAAAGTACACTTATCAACATATCCGTCAGGATGGAAGTAACGAGCATCATAAGGACAAGCTTCGATACAAGCACCACAACCGATACATTCGTTATGTGTCACCTTAACTATTCCTCCTTCTATTACATGACTTGCACCGGTTGGGCAAGTTCTTACACAAGGAGTATCTTCACAATGATTACATCTTTGTGTTTCAAAATGAAGGTTTAAGTTGGGGAAATCTCCCTCAACAAATTCCATTATCCAATCTCTGGAATAACCTATTGGGACATTGTTTTCTGTTTGGCATGCTACCACACAGTCACCACAGCCCACACATTTGGTTATATCAATTGCCATTCCTAATCTCATGATTCTATATTTTTATGTGGATTTTCTGTTAATAATGTTACAAAATTATTTCTCATCCCTGTACCTCCGGTTTCCGGATCAATCTTGATATTGGTCAGCATTTCATAATCAGCTGACCCTTTGCCATAAGTCCTACTCAATTTCTTTGATTTGGAACCAAAGCCATGTGGTAAATAGACTGATGTTGGACTTATCCTTTGCGTAATTCTAACTTTTGATGGAAAAGTAGATATTTTTCCATCTTGATTTTTAAGCCATACCTCTTGACCCGATTCAATACCATATATTTTGGCAACTTTTGGATGAACCCATAAATGACCTTCTTCCTTTAAATCATAAAGGTTTGGATTATTTGTTGTCCTTCCAAACGTATGCATTGGAACCCTACCGTAAATCAGATTGAAAAAACCTACCGGCGCTTCATCTTTTTCTTTATATACCGGCATAGGATCATATCCCCATTCCGCAAAGTCTGTGGAATACAATTCAATCTTACCCGTATTGGTATTAAACCAATATTCTTCGTTCTCGTTTATATAAAGAGGTTTTTTCTTACTATACCGTTTCACTCCTATTTTCTTCATTTCCTCAAGTGAAGTCCCGACTTGTTTTAATTGCCAATCCAATACTTCTTCAAAATCTTTCCAAGGATAATATTTTTCCAATCCCAATTTGATTCCAATCTCTCTGGCAATCCACCATCCCGGTTTAGTCTCCCATCTTGGCTTCATTACCGGTGCACGAAGTGCTATATTAGGCACTTTGTGATGACTTGTCCTCAGATGATCATATCTTTCAAGATATGTGGCTTCAGGCAATATCACATCTGCATAACCTGTAATCTCACTCGGCATAGTATCCACAACTACAACTAAATCTAAGTTCTGCAACGCCCTTTTTGTTTTTTCAACATCGGGAACAGATTGGATTATATTGGTCGCGGTAATAAACATACCTTTAATCTTGTGCTTACCCTTATATTCCGGCAATGCATGGTCTATCACTATATTAGTTATTCCCATTATTGCCATCTTGTGTTTTTCCTTAGTGTAATCCTTCCAAGTCCATTTTGGTTTTGGCATTTGAGGATGAGGATAATGTGGCGGTTTAATTCTTTCAGGAAAATAAAATCCTCCAACTCTTCCCCAAGAGCCAAGTAAAGCATTTAATATTGCAATTGCTCTTGTTCTTTGAGTATCATCACCATACCATGCAGTATGTCTTCCCGGATGAACAATTGTTTTAGGCGCTAAACCGGCCATCACTTTAGCTGTTTTCCTAATATCTGCCGCAGACAAAGTAGTTATGGCTGCCGCCCATTCAGGAGTGTATTTTTGGACATGATCTTTTAGCAAATCAAAACCGTAAGTATATTTCTCTACATATTCCTTATCATATATCTCTTCATTGATTATAACATTCATCCAAGCCAAAAGCAAAGCTATATCTGTCCCCGGTTTTATTGGTAACCAATATTTAGAATGTCCGGCAGCTGTGGAAAATCTTGGATCAACTGTGATAACCGTTCCTCCTTGCTCTATAAGATGTGACATATCCTGAACATGTCCATTGTGCATATTCTCACCAATGTGATTTCCTATCAATACCAAGCAATCAGCATTTCTGGTATCCGTAGGTTCCGGAGAAGCCAGCCCGGCACCATATGTAGTTATAAATCCTGCTTCACGTGTTATCAAACACTGTGCTCCGGCAGGTTCAGCAATATTTCCGGATCCATAAGCTTCAAAAAGAAATTCAAAATGAGGACCCGTCTTTCCGTGATGCAATAATGCCATTGCTTCTCTACCGTGTTTAGCTTCAATGCCTTTCATCTTCTTCACAATATGGTCTATAGCTTCATCCCAAGAAACCTCTCTGAATTTTTGCTCTCCGGGTTTTCCTTCTCTTATCATTGGCTTTTTCAGCCTATCTTCATCAGCATACATCCCCACACCTCCTGTACCACGAGGACAAAGACGTCCATTACAATGAGGGTCGATAGCATTACCTTTTATTTTTTGAAGATTATCATCTCTGTCCAAGTAAGCCCAACCCGCACAATTCCAAAAACACACTTCACATACTGTTGGCACTTTTTTAGCAATACTTTCAGACAAAGGAACTACCTCTCCCTTGAGCAAATCACTAACAAAACTTGTTCCTGACCAAGTCAATGCCATCCCGGCAGTTGCTACTGAAGATATCTTAATAAAGTCTCGACGATTTATATTATCCATTTTATATAATTTTACACAAAAATAAATCAAGTTACCATTTCATTCAACTCCTGACCTTTATAATTTTGGTATTAAGAGGGGATATAAATAGCGGTATTTGTAATTATTTTAAATAATACAAGGCAGTATTCTTGCAGAACTTAATTTTGTCTCACCCTTGTTTTTATATAAATTTCATAATAATATTTTACAACAATCAATTTTTCGATATTTTATATACATTATATCAATACCCAACAAAATGCTGTAAGAATGTAAAAACAAGTTTTGAACACTATCTCTTTCAAGATGTATCCAATAAAATATTTCATACGTGCAAATCACAAAAATATTAAAATCTATATATTTTTTCACAGAACCAATACTTGAGCACCAGCCCTCACACACTAACTAATTTTAAAAATCTATATACAATTAATTTTATTTTCCAATATATTTAACTTATATTTGCCTCAATTTAAAACAAAACTAAATAGACATGGCGAAAATTGTAGTTATTGGAGCCGGGATTTCCGGACATACTGTAAGTTCATACTTGCAACACTATTTGGGGAAAAAACATGAAATTGTGGTGGTTTCTCCAAATAAAAATTTTCAATGGGTACCCTCAAATATTTGGGTTGGAGTAGGAAGAATGAAACCTAAAGACATATATTTCCCTTTGGCTCCCCTATACAAGAAATGGAATATTGATTTTAAAAGAGCCTTGGCAAAATCAATTCACCCTGATGGTGGAGAGGGATTTGATAAAGGATATATAACCATTGAATACGTGACAGATGAGGATAAAGGCAAGGTAGAAAAGGTAGACTACGACTTTTTGGTAAATGCTACCGGCCCGGCTTTGAGATTTGATAAAACGGAAGGCTTGGGTCCACATAATGGAACATCCGTATCTGTTTGTTCTTATGATCATGCAGCTCATGCATGGGAGAAATTGCAAGAGTCTATGGAAAAAATGAAACAAGGGATTAAGCAAAATATTGTAATAGGTATTGGTCATCCCGGGGCAACATGCCAAGGAGCTGCATTTGAATACGTACTAAACGTCTATTTTGAAATAAAACGAAAAAAACTTCTTGATTATGCAGATATAACATGGATAACCAACGAATATCAACTTGGTGATTTTGCAATGGGAGGCGCCTACATAAAATATGGTGGTTACATTACACCAACTAAGGTTTTTACTGAATCCTTTTTAGCAGAAAGAGGAATACATTGGATCAAACAAGCGGGAGTACAAAAAATTGATAAAAAAACTATTTATTACGAAAAACTTGACGGCACTTATCATGAGTTGAAATACGATTTCAGTATGTTGATCCCTGCTTTTTCAGGTCCGGGAATTAAGGCATTTGGAAAAGATGGCGAAGATATCACTTCAAAGCTGTTTAAGCCTAATGGTTTTATGATAGTAGATGCTGATTATACACCAAAACCATTTGAAGAATGGAAAGCCTCAGATTGGCCATCCAAATATCAACATCCTGAATATGCCAATATTTTTGCTCCCGGAATTGCATTTGCTCCGCCTCATACTATTTCAAAACCACACAAAAGCCCTAATGGAACAAGTATTACTCCGGCACCTCCACGAACAGGAATGCCTTCAGGTGTAACGGGAAAAATCGTAGCCCAAAATATTAGAGACTGGATAAAAACAGGCAAGCCGGTCATGAAACACAAGGCTTCTATGGCTAAAATGGGAGCGGCATGTATCGTATCAGCCGGATATGGACTTACCAACGGCATTGCCGCGACTATGACCGTATATCCCATTGTACCTGACTGGGAAAAATACCCGGATTATGGCAGGTCAATTAAATACACCATGGGTGAACCGGGATTAGCCGGACATTGGCTGAAATGGTTCATGCATTATATGTTTTTGCACAAAGCAAAAGGATATCCTTTTTGGTATTTATTACCAGAATAGTCACTATAATTGTTAAATAAACATTACTTTTAATAAAATAATATAATATAATATAATATGAATTTACTACATAAAGAAAGGGATTTAGCAAGGGGTTATAGCGAATTTGCATATGCCCCTGTACCAACAAGAATGACCAAAATCATTAGAAAAAACTGGATTTGGCAAGCGTATAGATTCATTCGGTTAAATATTAAAATAATCAGGATAGTGGCTTTTGGTCACTCATAGAGTTATGTTCAATTTTTTTACCGTTAGTTAAAAAAACAGCTTAAATATCATTTTGCTCTGTTACCCTCTGACTCTCCCGCTAAAGCTAGACAGGCTCCATTTCTCCACTACGTTACGAAATCGGGAGACCCCCATCCCGCACGTCCCTAAAAGTATTGCCACTTTTTTTCAACAGCTACCTCCCAGCCTCCTGTTTCTCCGCACGCTCCGAAATCGGGAGAACACCATTCCGCACATCCCTAAAATTAATTAAATCAATCTCTTCTATCCAATCCGTAATTCGTAATTTACCATTCATAATTCACCATTCATAATTCATCATTAATTTCTTTTATCTTCCAAACTTTTGAACTTTATCCTTTGAATTTTATCCTTTGAATTTTTGCCTTTGAACTTTGAACTATTTTTTTTGCCAAACTACCCTCTGACTCCCCATTTCTCCACTACGCTCCGAAATCGGGAGAACCCCATTCCGCACATCCCTAAAATTAATTAATTCAATCTCTTCTATCCAATCCGTAATTCGTAATTTACCATTCATAATTCATCATTAATTTCTTTTATCTTCCAAACTTTTGAACTTTATCCTTTGAACTTTATCCTGTGGTCTCATGGTATAGGTTGACAAAAATATGTGAACCAAAACCTTTAAAAATTTCATCAAAAACATTAAATTAGATGGAAAAAGTACAAGAAATGCAGAAAAAACAAATAAGAACATTCAGTCCAATCTTTAAAAAAGAAAAGGTTCGCATGATAGAAGAAGGTAAAATGAGCGTATCGCAATTGAGCAAAATTTATGAAGTAAGTCCAAGTGCTATATACAAATGGATCAAAAAATATAGCAAGCTATTAAAGACAGAACGTATAGTTGTGGAGAAGAAAAGTGAATCGGAGAAAAACATTGAATTGTTATATAAAATAGAACAATTAGAGCGAATAATTGGCAAGCAGCAAGTAGAATTAATGT
>Ga0256833_1000155_pt1 | contig 54428 bp, 52 predicted proteins | sample 356284metaG_FD_190535 | JGI IMG/M metagenome (GOLD analysis project Ga0256833, IMG submission 190535) | Hydrothermal vent microbial communities from Mid Atlantic Ridge, Atlantic Ocean - 356-284 | ecosystem: Environmental > Aquatic > Marine > Hydrothermal vents | place: Atlantic Ocean: Mid... | reverse complement strand
CCGGCGCTTTGGTAGCGACGCAGCGCAGCCGCGAACAACAGCCTGCTCGCCAACAAGAGCAAGGGCGGGAAGACCAGCCACGGCAATACCTGTCCTGGTTCGCGCAGCGCCGCTACGGGCACGTTACCCATCCAGAGAACCGGAATCAATAACGTGAAGAGGAGCTTCCAAGCCCAGCCGGGGTAAACCGACTGCGGGTAGGCGGCGTAACCGTAGAATTCGTTCTGCAAGGCCCGCAGCACGGCGACATCGACGAAGAAGAACGCCAGGGTTTCGATCAGGAAAGCTGCAGCCAGTCGAACGGCGACCCCGCCGACTACGAGCAGACCATAGCGCACGAGTGAAGCTGCCCCTATCTGATGTTCTCCCGCCCGCAAAGCATACAAGACGACTCCCAAACCGAGGAAGAAGACGAGCAATCCCCTTAAGTTGACGCGACCGAAAATTAACAGCAACTGCGTATCCACCGGATATAAGAGCCAACGGTCCAGCGCCCCGCTCCTGACACCGGCCGACAAGCGACGTAGATTGCTCTCGAAAAGACCCACATGGGCGCCTTCGATCAGCTGGGCCGTACCGATGAGCAAAACAACGTCGGACCAGCCCCAACCCCCTATCGAGCCGACGCGGCCGTAGATGCTGCCGAAAAAAACGAACGAGAAGGCCAGCCACGTCATGTCGGCAAAGACGCCCAGCCAAAAACTCGACCTGAAGCTGCGCCATGCCCGCAGGCCCAGCCATAGTTGTTTGACGGCGACGCTCCAGCGCCAGCCGCCATGAGAGCGTGCGCCTCTCATCCTCCCACCGCCGTAAACCGCGCTTCCCCCGCACGCCATAATAACCAAGCCAGGAGCGCGGCCAGGAGCGCCCAAGCCAGTAACGCTGGCAGCACGTCCAGCAAGGCTGCACGTCCGCTAAAGACACGTATGGGCTCATAAACCAGCCAACGGAAGGGAAGGTATTTCCCGATAATCTGCAGCCATCGCGGCAAGAGATCGAGGGGTATGAGAGCGCCGGAAAATAGCGGGAAGACAAAACCGACCACTTTGCTCAAGCCGCTGGCGTCTTCTGTGAAGAAGACGGCGAAGCTGACCGCCAGGCTCAGCAACAAACCTACGAGCCAAGCCAGCGCAAAGACCAAGAGGAAAGCGGCGGCTCTTTCCAGTGACCACTCGCCGGGGTTGAGGTAACCCAGTACGACCAGTAGCCACGAAATTAGCCCTACCGTCAACGCCACTACCACGAGGTAGACCGCCTGTGAACCGAAGCGAACCCCCGCGGACCAAAGCGGATACGGAACGGGGCGCAACAAATGGGCCGCCAGGTTGCCGCTCTTAATGTCGTCGGCGACATCGTAGAGGAGGGTTGGTTGTACGAAGTCGAAGAGCAGCAAAGCCAGGACGTAGTAAGCGACCATCCGCGAAAAAGAGTAGCCCGCCAGGCTCGCGCGCCCCGAAAATACCGCCCGCCAAAGAAACACCTGCAACGTAAACGGTAAGGCGATGACCAGAAAGCTCATAGCGAAACTGAAGCGGTAGGCCGTACCCTCGCGCCAGGCGAGAGCAAAGGCTCCCCGCAACAACGCTACGTACCTCACGACGCAGACTCCAGCATTCGAGCTACAACCCGCTCGAGATTAAGCCGCTCCTCTTCAAAGGTGACGACGCGGCCTTTGGCGGAGAACTCGCTCAACAACCTGGCCGCCTCCGCTTTGCTCGCCTCGATTTTCTCTTCTTGCAGACGACCGGACGCCTCATACGCTATGCGGAAAACACGCTCGCGGTCGTAACGGTTCAGCAGATCGTCGAGGTCGCCGTCCCAGATAATGCGCCCTTGGTGAATGATGATTACTCTTTGGCACAGAGCTTCGACATCCGAGAGGTTGTGCGTCGTTAGCAGCATCGTTTTATGGTAGCGGCGGTTGTATTCGGCGAAAAAGCTGCGCATGTTCCGCTGCGCCAGCACGTCCATGCCCAGGGTCGGCTCGTCGAGAAAGACCACCTCCGGGTCATGCAATAGAGAAGCAATCAGCTCAACCTTGGCACGCTCTCCTAACGACAGGTTGCGTACCGGGGTTTGTATTAACTCAGCAACACCGAGGATTTCGCTCATTTCTCCAATCGATTTGCTGAATTTTTGTCTGGGTATATCGTATATTGTTCTTAGAAACTCAAAGGTGTCTGCTGCGGGTAGATCCCACCATAGCTGCTGCTTTTGTCCCATTACAAAACCAATTCGCCTCAGGAACGCTGGCTCTCTTTTCCACGGGACACGCCCCAGTACGCCAACCTCCCCTGACGTAGGATGCAATATTCCCGCCAGGATTTTCATGGTTGTTGTTTTACCAGCACCGTTAAGGCCAACGTAACCAATGAATTCTCCCCTCTCGATCGAAAATGAAACGCCGTCCAAGGCCGTTACTTCCTCGACTTGGCGTCGGAATAAATCTCCTAACCAACCCGCCCCAGAGCGCAGGGGGCGCAGGTATACTTTGCGTAATTTTCTGACGCTGATAGCCGACATTTAACGTCTCCGCTAGGCGATCTTCTTGTCTTGATTTCGCTCTTCCCCTCGTCTCAACCCAATCTTTCACTAGCGCCTCAAATCTACAGACGCGCAGCGAAATACGGCTTGTGGTCAAGTTGATATTCTGGTGGTTTACATAGCAGCGCCCCTACTTGATATGCCCTCACGGCTATTCTATAGCATTTGCGAATTGTACGCAGTAGGAAGCCGTATCGGCATTCTGCGCAAGCAAATATGGGTACTAATATGCAACCGCGCCGTCGGCGGGCCGAGCGAATGCCCGGCCCGTCAACGTCGCGTTACTTCGCGCAGCTTATGGTCGAGCTTCTCCCTCGGCGCCCGCTACGACCTGGAGGGTGCGCAGCACGGCGTCGGGGTTGAGGCTGATGCTGTCGATCCCCTGCTCCACCAGGAAAGCGGCGAACTCGGGGTAGTCGCTGGGAGCCTGGCCGCAGATGCCCACCTTGCGGCGCGGCTCGTGGGCGTGGGCGCGCGCGATCAGGTGGGCCACCGAGCGTTTCACCGCCTCGTTGCGCTCGTCGAAAAGGGCGGCGATACGATCGGAGTCGCGGTCGACGCCCAGGGTGAGCTGGGTCAGGTCGTTGGAGCCGATCGAGAAGCCGTCGAAGACGTCGGCGTAGGCGTCGGCGAGCCAGATGTTCGAGGGGATCTCGGCCATCACGTAGACCTCGAGCCCGTTCTTGCCCGGCTCCAGTCCGCCTTCCTTCATCACCTCGAGCACCCGCCGGCCCTCCTCAGGCGTGCGGCAGAAGGGCACCATCACCTTGAGGTTGGTAAGGCCAAAGGTCTCGCGCACCCGCCGGACCGCGGCCAGTTCGAGGAGGAACCCCTCCTTGTAGTCGGGGTGGTAGTAGCGGCTGGCGCCGCGCCACCCCAGCATGGGGTTCTCCTCCTGCGGCTCGAAGAGCTCGCCGCCGAGCAGGTGGGCGTACTCGTTGGTCTTGAAGTCGGAGAAGCGCAGGATCACCTCACGCGGGTAGAAGGCCGCGGCGATGACGGCGATCCCCTGGGCCAGCTTGTCGATGAAGTACTCTTCTTTGCTGGGGTAACCCCGCGTCAACTCGTCCACCTGCCGCTTGACACGGATGGGCAGCCGGTCGTAGCGGGTCAGCGCCAGCGGGTGCACCCGGATCCAGGAGGCGAAGATGAACTCCATGCGCGCCAGGCCCACCCCGTCCACGGGGTACTGGGCCAGCTTGAAGGCCAGCTCGGGGTTGCCCACGTTGAGGAGGATGCGGGTGCGCTCGGGTCGCGGCAGGGTGGCCGGGTCCACCTCGTGCACCTCGTAGGCGAGCCGGCCCTCGTACACCTTGCCGTCCTCGCCCTCGGCGCAGGAGACGGTCACCTCTTGACCGGTCTTGAGCACCCGGGTGGCGTTTTCGGAGCCGACGACCGCAGGGATGCCCAGCTCGCGGGCGACGATGGCGGCGTGCGAGGTGCGCCCGCCGCGGTCGGTGACGATCGCCGCCGCTTCCTTCATGATGGGCTCCCAGTCGGGGTCGGTGATCGTGGTAACCAGCACCTCGCCCGGCTGGAACTCGTCCATTTTGTTGGGATCGGTGATGACCCGCACCCTGCCGCTGGCGATCTTTTCGCCCACGGCCAGGCCGCGCACCAGCACCCTGCTCTTTTCCTTCAGCTCGTAGACGGTGAACTTCAACCCCTTGCGCTGGCTGTGCACCGTCTCGGGCCGCGCCTGCACGATGAAGAGCTCGCCCGAGAGGCCGTCCTTGGCCCACTCGATGTCCATCGGCGTGGGCTCGCCGTGGACCTTGGAGTAATGGTCCTCGATGGCCACCGCCCAGCGCGCCAGCTGCAGCACCTCTTCGGGCTCGAGCGAGAAGCGCTGCCGCTCCTCCTTGGGCGTGGGGACGTTGCTCAGGCGCTGCTTGGTCTCGTCGTAGATCAGCTTGAACTCCTTACCCCCCAGCTTCTTCCAGACGAGCGAGTCGAAGCCCTGACGCAGCGTGGGCTTGTGCACGTAGAACTCGTCGGGCACGACCCGGCCTTGGACGATGTTCTCGCCCAGGCCCCAGATCGAGGTGACCAGGACCACGTCGCGGAAGCCGGTCTCGGTGTCCAGGGTGAACATCACGCCGCTCGAGGCCAGGTCGGAGCGCACCATCTTCTGCACGCCCACCGAGAGGGCCACCTTGAAGTGGTCGAAGCCCATGTCCTCGCGGTAGCTGATGGCGCGGGCGGTGAAGAGGCTGGCGAAGGCGCGGCGCACCGAGAGCAGCAGCTCGGCCTCGCCGTGGACCATCAGGTAGGTGTCCTGCTGCCCGGCGAAGCTCGCCGTGGGCAGGTCCTCGGCGGTGGCGCTCGAGCGCACGGCCACGTCCACCTCGTCCACGCGGTAGCGCTTCGACAACTCGCCATAAGCTAAGGCAATCTCATCTTGTAAGTCTTGCGGGCAACGCGCGCGAATTATCATGTTGCGAATGCGGCGGCTGCGACGCAGAAGGTCGTCCGGATCTTTACGGTCCCAAGCCGCCAATATTTCGCGAATCTTGTCTTGTAAGCCCGCCTCGTGCAGGTAATAGCGGTAAGCCTCGGCCGTTATGGCGAATCCATCGGGGACCGTTACCCCAACGTCCTGCAGCGTACGCAGCATCTCACCCAGCGAGGCGTTTTTACCTCCGACCAGCGGCACGTCCGCAATCCCCACCTCGGAAAACCACTTGATCCACTTCATCTCGCACCTCCTAGTATTATTTTAGCGTAGTAGGCGCAAGTTTTTTGTCCCTTACAATTTAAGCACAAAGGGCCTAATAGTGTACCGCCTTATTTAATCGACTCGTTTGTTATAAACGACGCTACCGCCGCGACCATTTTTTCAGCGAGCGCTGAACCTATACAGCTTGCCTCCGCCGGGTCGTAAGTGAAATGTAAATTTAGCTCCGACGTCTTCATTGTTATATGGCACGCTCTCCCACGCGGCGCTGTCGGGGTTGAACCATTCCAGATCGTCAAGCTGGAAAGATAGGGCCGCCTCGGAGTCTAGCGAATCCGTGAAACTGCGATTGGTAAGCATAAAATAATTAGGTTCGTTCTCGCCGTCACGGAAAAAGCCCACCACTAAGTCGGCGTCGCTCTGCAGTCTTTTCTGGAAGGGCGTCACGGGAATACCGATGGGGTCGGGCCCGGTGCCATACACCTGGGTAGAGGTGAGGCGCACCATGACCGGCCCCAGGGCGTTAATCTCTTTGTTTAGGCGCTTTATCGAAGGGTAGACGACGTCGCGGTCGGGGTTGCCGGTAACCCCCCAGTCATAGTCCCAGTGAAACCAAACTATGCCGTGGACGCCGAAAGCCAGTGATGTGTAAACCTGCCAGCGGTGCTCCGCCTCGCTAGGGGTACGCCAATTAAGATAGTCGGCGCTGGTGCCGTTGGTGCCGATGGCTTGGATGATGCTAACGAAGGGTACGCCATACTTCAAGGCGTAATCTCTGAAGGTGGCCAGGTTCTGCAAAAAATCGTTTCGCTCGTCGTAGCCGTCGTTGAAAAAGACGTAGCGGTCAAAGGAGAGGAGCTGAACCTTAGTGGTCTGCAAAAACGCCTCGATATACTCCGGGCTACCCTCTTCGGCCAGGAAGTAAGGAAAAAGGTTGACGTAAGTGGGTCGCTGAGGATCCTTGGCGCGAATGCGGGCGACTACTTTAGCTATATTAAAAAAAGCCGAGGGGTACGGCTCATCGCAGAGATAATAACCGATGAGGTTAGGGTCGTCCTTGTATTTTTCCACGGCCTCATCGACCGCTCTTAAGTCTTCCTCGGTTATCTCTTCTGGGGGAGCGTTTATCTCTCCGCGCAATTTTTCCTCGTCTATCAGGTCGGCGATGCTCAGGAAATATCTAAAGCCGAACTGGCGCACTTTCTGCACTAGCGCGTCGTCGTCGCGCACCCACATAATGGTGTCGAAGTTAGCGTTTTTGTAATACTCAAAGTCTGCGTCCCGATAAGGCGGCCCGCGGTTGCCGTAAGGGGGTGAGTAGGCGGTCAGCAAGAAACGGCGCTGCCGCCAGTAGTCGTCGCTAATTCTCACCACTAAGGCTTTTTCATCGGAGCCTGCGCCAGAGTATGCCCTGAGTTTTAGGCGGTACTCTCCCTCCGCGGCAAACGATATCTTCCAGTCAAGAAGCGCGGCTTCGCCTGGCCGCAACGCTCCTTTTTCGCTTACAGGCCCCCTGACTAGCTCTGCGCCCGCCGGCAAAACCAGCTCAGCCAGATAGTCCGCCTCATCGTGGCCAGCGTTCTCTATGACTGCGGAAAAAGGTATGACTTTTCTAACGCCCAACAGGTATCGGGGTGTGGAAAAATCGCTGATAACCGCATTCCCTTGTAGGCCGTCTCTGGCTCCTGCGCTGCAAGCCGCTAGCAACGCGCTCAAAGCCAGCGCGATCGTCAAGATAATTATTGTCGTCCTAATCTTCATAAGTCCGCCTTCGTCCAGCCAAGACTGACTTTATAATTTAGCCAGGCCGCTGGATAGCTGGTAATAACTGCACCTACCACAATGATAGCTTAGCAAACATCTGGAAATCACCTGCTTTTTCTGTTGCGCTCAGAGCAGCCGCCCCGCTCACGAAAACGCCGACCGCTCCTAAAACTCATAAGGGCTGCGATGATATGTGCCTGGGGTCACGCTATTATCATCCCTCTTTAGCCTTCCTGATTCCTATGTAGAGGCCGAGAGAGCGAACGACGTTTACCTGAGCATGGTTGGATCTACCCTCCTCTTTTCCGAAGCCGAAACGTAGGCGGCGAGAGCCACGCGCATCGCTTCAAAACCGTCGCGCCAGGTAACAGACGGCTCTTTCTTGGCGGCGACGCTCTTGACGAAAGCCCTGATCATCGCCTGATTGGGGTCGGGGTGATAACCCAGCCACTCGTAGCTGCGACCAGCGGTTTTGCGCCAGACGTTGAGGTGACCAGCGAAGGCGTCCACTAGCAACGCTCCCTTTTCTCCCAGTATCTCCATCTTAAGATGCCCCCAACGCGGGTACTCAGCGGGCCTGCTCCAGCTGGCGTCAATACTGGCGGCGACTCCGTTTTGTAGCCTAAGCTGCAAAACGCCGGCGGTGTCCGTATCTACCTCCGGGTCGAAGGGGTTGGACACCTCGGCGTATACGTCGGCTACCTCGCAGTCGAATATCCAGCGATAGAGATCCGCCAGGTGTACGGTGTGGTCTATTACCGCGCCGCCCCCCGCTAGGTCTTTTTGGGCGAACCAAGCGCGGTGATGCTTGGGGTTTTCGCTGTGATTAACCCCCACTACCGCCAGCACGCTCCCCAGCTCGCCACTCTGCACCATCTCCCGCGCCGTCTGCAAAGCCGGCGAAAAGCGCATGGGGAATGCGGTCATGAAACGCACCCCCGCCTCCTCCACCACCGCCTTCATGGCAAGGGCGTCCTCGACCGTGGTGGCGATGGGTTTCTCGCAAAGCACGTGTGCGCCGGCCTGCGCCGCAAGCTCGACGAGCTCGCGGTGGCGTGCGTTCTCGGAGGTGACGATCACTGCGTCGGGGCGCTCGGCGAGCAGGTCTTCGTGGGTCCAAAACCAGCGCAGCCCGTAGGCCTGGCTGAAGCGCCGGCCCCTCTCGGAGTCGGTGTCAGAAAAACCAATGACCTCCACGCCGGGAATGCGCCGCAAATTCTGCACGTACCCCTCCGCATGCAGGTGGGCGAAGCTCATTATTCCGATGCGCATCAGGCCACCTCCACAACACTCTCGCTTAGCGCACTTTCTCTAACCGCTATCGCCAAGCGCAGCGCCTCTAGCGCCTCCTGCGGGGCAACCGCAAAGGGCTCTCCACTATCAAAGGCGGATAGGGCATGCCGCAATTCCGTCTCGTAGGGATTCTCTTCCAATCCGGCCATCGGCAAACCCAGCTTTGGGGGCGGCGCGTCCTTGGGGAGCAGCGTATCTAGCGGCACAGGCTGGTCAGAGCTCCACTCGATCAACCCCTTATCTCCGGCTATGTCCAGCGAGGTGCGGAAATAACCCGGCGGGTAGGCCCAGCCCCCCTCGACAAAGACCATTGCGCCGTCGTCGTAGGCGAGAGTAGCCTGGACGTGCTCGAGCGCACTGGCTCTGTCTCCCCTGCTCATGCGAGCAAACACCCTGCGCGGACCACCCAAAAGCCAGCGGGCGTAATCAAGGTCATGAATCATCAGGTCTACAGGCATTCCCCCCGACTTTGCCGGGTCGCGGAACCAGGCGGCTGCCGGAGGGAAAGAAACTCTCTTAAGGCGAACGACGCCAATCCTGCCCAGCTCGCCCCGTGAGACCAGCTCGCGAGCCCGGCGATACTGCGGGAAGAAACGCACCACCATGGCCACGAACAAGCGCCTGCCCGACTCCCTGGCGGCACGCAAAATCTGCTCTCCTTGGGCGACACTAAGCGCCAATGGCTTTTCCAAGATAACGTCGCGACCGGCCGCAAAGGCTTGCTCCGCTAGCTGCTGGTGGGCGAAGGTAGGCGCGCAAACGTCCACCACGTCTACCTCGGCCAGCATTTTAGGGTAATCCGTAAAAGGCTCGGCCCCCTCTTCGGAGGCGAAATCAGCCAGTTTGACCGGATCGACGTCGTACGCCGCTAGCCCCTCTACGCCGATACGGCGGTACGCCGCGGCGTGAACCCTGCCCATGGTGCCCGCGCCTACTATTCCTACCCTCATCTACGCCTCCCCTACTACTTAACCGCGCCCGCTGTAAGACCACGGATCAGCTGCTTGGAGAAGATTACGTAAAGAATGACGGCGGGTATCATCGCCAGGCTCAAAGCCGCCAAAATTGCCTGCCAGTTATTCAAAAACTGCCCCAGGAAGACCTGAGCGCCCAGCACCACGGTCTTAGTCTTCTCCGAGGGGGCCAGGATGAGGGGAAACCAGAGGTCGTTCCAGACGGGAATCATGCTGATGGCGGCGACCGTACCCAGAGCGGGCCGCACCAGCGGCAGCACAAGCGTGAAGATGCGGTACTCCCCGGCCCCGTCGATGCGGGCGGCGTCTTTGAAATCGGGGGGTAGCTGGGTAAAAAAACGACTGAGAATGAATATCGAGAGCGGCAGCCCCATAGCCGTGTAAACCAGTATCAGTGCGGTGAGGGTATTTACCAGGTGCCAGCCGGCTAGCAAGCGCAGGATCCCTACCGTCCCCAGGCGGATAGGCACCATGATGCCCAACGCCAGGTAGATAGCCATGAAGGTGTTGAGTTTGAACTCGTACTCGGCCAGCGCCCAGCCCGCCATTGCCCCCAGATATACGATGAGTACTAGCGATACCACAGTCACGATCAGACTGTTCAAGAAGTAGTGCTGGAAGTTGGCCATATCAAAGAGCGTCTTGTAACCATCCAGAGAAAACGTCTGGGGCGTCGGCAACTTGAGAGGCTCATTAAAAATGGCCATCTGGGCCTTGAAAGAGTTAACCAAAATCAAGAGTATCGGGAAGAGGACCAGGGCGCTATAAGCCAACAGGGTTGCGTGAATCGCGCCGGTTTTAAGGACGCGCAGCCAGCGGTAGCGTTTGCCGCTCATCAGAACTGCACCTCCTCCATGCGCCGCTGCCAGCCGTAAAGATAGATGAGGACGCCAATCAGGATTATCAAAAGCATCATCCCGGCCACCGTGGCGCCCATGTTAGGATCGCCGGGCCGCAGTTGATAACCGAAAAAGGTGCGGAAGAAAAAAGTTCCCATGATGTCGGTAGAAAAACTCGGCCCCGCCAGCGATCCCTGTACGGCGTATATCAAGTCGAAGGCGTTGAAGTTGCCTATAAAAGTGAGTATGGCGACGATGCCCACGGTCGGAATTATCAAAGGAAACTGGATGCGCCAGAATATCCGCCAGCTATTGGCGCCGTCTACTTGGGCGGCCTCGAGCAGCTCCGGCGGGATGCGTATCAGCGCCGCCAAAAACAGCATCATGGGAATGCCGATGTTCTGCCATACAGATATCAAAGCTAGTGTAATGAGAGCGGATTTTTCGTTGCCGAGAAGGGTTATGGCCACGTCATTATTAGCTAGTCCTATTTTATCGAGAAAGCTAATCCATATGCCCCAAGTAGGGCTCAGGATCAGCTTCCAGGCAAAACCGATCAGCACTACCGAGAGGATGGTGGGGGTAAAAATGATGGTGCGATAAATCCACGCGCCTCTGATGTTGGCGGCGAGCAGCACCGCCAGGAAGAGCCCTATCGGATTTTGCAGGGTCATGTGGATTATAAAAAAGATGACGTTGTTACGGAAAGCGTTCCAAAAAGGCTTGCTCCATAGCGGGTCGGTCAGCAGGGTAATGTAGTTACCCAAACCGACGAAGACGTGTTTGCCGCCTTCTATCGTTTTGTACAAGGAAAAATCCAATGAGGCGATCATTGGATAGATCATTATTACCGTGTAGATTACTACCGCTGGGGCGAGAAAGACGGTGATGTGCCAGGGGAATGGTTTTCGCCTCATCAACAGCTCCCGTTCTTGGGCGAGTATGGTCGCTTCTAAAGAGACCAACCACCCTGGAGAAAGCTCTCCAGGGTGGTTGTTACGTGTCTACTTACAATTCAGCTCGCTATAGAAGTGAGCGTGCGGCTTGTACCAAGAGGCCAGGCGGCACTCTATCCACTTGGCCGCTTCCTGGGGGCTCTGCTTGCCGTTGAGAACAGCCACCGAAGCCGTCCACAGGTCGGTCTCGGCGTCGGGCTTGTGAGCCGAGAGCTTGTAGTAGGTCATGCGGAAGGTGCTTTCGCTGCTCTGGCGCCAGGAAAGGAACTCGTTGGCGACGGGGTCGTTGATCTTGATGTTGTAGCTGTGCAGCGGGAAGAAGCCCGGAAGGGCGTTGCCGTAGAGGCTGGCGAATTCTTCGGTGGTCAGCCAAGCCAGGAACTTCTTGGCGGCTTCTTTGTTCTTGCTGGCGTGGTTGAGGCCCATGGCAATGTCGGGGTGGTCGCTGATGTAGCTCTTAGTGGCTCCCGCCGGCGGCGGCGACTTAAATGCGCCCATGTTGAGCTTGGGGTTCATCTGGTGGAAGACGCCGATGTCCCACGAGCCCGCGGGGTAAATAAAGCCGCGGCCCTGAGTGAAGAGCTGCTGCGAGTCAGAGTAGCTGACCGCCTTGTAGCCGCGAGGCAGGTAGGGGGCCCACTGCGCCAGCGCCTCGAATCCCTTGAGGAAGCCGTCGGTGTGGAAGCCTTCCTTGCCGGCCATAAAGGCTTTGCGCCCTTCTTCGCCGTGGTAGTAGTTAGGGGCGATGTTGTGCCAGCCCATGGTGGCGGCTTCCCACTGGTCTTTGGTTCCCATTACCAGCGGGGAGATGGCCGGGGCTTTTTTCTTCATCTGCGCCAGTAGGTCCATGAACTCCTCCCAGGTCTTGGGGGGTTCGAAGCCGTACTTGGCGAAGAGATCTTTGTTATAGAGGAAGCCGTGGATTACGGACGCCATGGGTACGCAGAAGGTTACGCTGCCGTCGTCGGTGCTCCAGGCCGACTTGGCGAAGGCGCTGTAATTTTCCATACCCGGCAAGTCGTTTAGCGACTCCAGGTAGCCCTTCTTATACATCTCCAGGGACTTGCTGAAGGGGCGGCATGCCATCAGGTCTCCGGCGGTGCCGGCCTGTAATTTACTGTCGAGAACGGCGTTGTACTGCGCGGGATCGGTCGGCGAAAAGACGACCTCGATGTCGGGGTAGTGTTTGTTGAAGGCGGGGATGATGACGTCTTTCCACAACTTCATGTCATCGGTGCGCCAGCTCTCGATGATCACCTTTTGCTTGGCGAAAGCGCCGCCGAATAACGCCGCGGCGACGAGCGCGCCAATAGCCAGAATCTTGAAAGACTTCTTAACCATAATACGCTCCTCCTTTTTCCCTTTCCTTGTTGCTCTTCTAAACTTAGAAGTGCACCCAAGGCATCGGGTATTTTGGCAACCGCAGCATACCATAACTCACCATTTGGTAAACCTTTCTTCTGGCGGTATGGAAACGCCTTGCAGGCAGTAATTGCCACCATCGCAAACCATGCAGCTGTTACCAATCTGCTGGCAATAGCCGCCAATAGCGGCTGCAGGCCATACCAATACCGGTAAATACACCCCCGCCTACGGACTTCTCGAGCCGTCCGCGTGAAGCGTTATTCAAGTAGAATACCTGCGGTATGGTCAAGACTCGCATTGCCCCCAGCCCCACCGGCTTCCCCCACGTGGGAACCGCCTACATCGGCATCTTCAGCTACGCTTGGGCGCGCAAGAACGGCGGCCGCTTTATCGTTCGCATCGAAGACACCGACCGCAAGCGCTACGTAAAAGGAGCGGAAGAAGGAATACTACGCTCTCTCAAATGGCTGGGTCTGGACTACGACGAGGGACCCGACGTGGGCGGGCCCAACGGCCCCTATCGCCAGTCGGAGCGCCTCGAGCTCTACCGCCGTTACGCCCAACAGCTGCTCGACGCGGGCCTGGCCTACCGCGCCTTCGAGACCTCCGAAGAACTGGCCGCCATTCGCGAAGAGCTGCAGAAAAAGGGCCTGGGCTACGGCTACGACGGTCGGGCGCGCAGGATCCCGCGCGAGGAGGCCGAGGCCCGCGCCGCCGCGGGCGAACCCCACGTCATCCGCCTCAAGACGCCGGATAGCGGCTCAACGATCATTACCGACGAATTGCGCGGCAATATCGAGTTTGCCGCCGAGGAGATCCCCGACGTGGTCCTGCTCAAGTCGGACGGTTTCCCCACCTACCACCTGGCCGTGGTGGTGGACGACCACCTGATGGAGGTCAGCGACGTCATTCGCGGCGAGGACTGGCTGGTGAGCACACCCATCCAGAAGCTGCTCTACCAGGCCTTCGGCTGGGACGAACCCAAATGGTACCACCTGCCGCTCCTCCGCGCCCCCGGCGGGGCCAAGCTCTCCAAGCGCACCGGCCACACCAGCCTCGACTACTACCGCCAGGCCGGCTACCTGCCCGAGGCTTTGCGCAACTACCTCGCGACGATGGGCTTCTCCATGCCCGACGGCCGCGAGATCTTCACCCTGCAGGAGATGATCGAGGCCTTCAGCTGGGACCGCGTCAGCCTGGGCGGGCCCGTTTTCGACGAGGAGAAGCTGCGCTGGATGAACGGCAAGTATATTCGCGAGGTGCTGAGCCTCGAAGAGGTCTGCGAGCGGCTGAAGCCCTTCCTGCAAGGCGCCGGCCTAGGCTGGGAGAGCGACGCCTACCTCTGCAAGGTGACCGAAGCGATGCGCCCTCGCTTCGAAACGCTGAGTGAGTTCGTGGAAAAGTCAGCGTACTTCTTTGACGAAAACTACCCCTTCGCCCCCAAGGCGGAAAAAGAACTTAAAAAAGGCCTCAGGGAGTTGCGAGAGGTGCGGGATATTCTGGCCGCGCTGCCCGAGCTGTCCCACGAGCAGAGCGAAGCCGCCATCAAGGAGTACGCCCAAGAAAGAGGCCTCAAGCTGCGCAAGGTAATGCAGCCCTTACGCGCCGCTATCACCGGCAGCCTGGCGACGCCGGGGATGTACGAACTGCTGGAAATATTTGGCAAAGAGCGGGTTCTGGCGCGCATCGAGCGGGCCCTGCAACACGCCGAAGAGTTGGAGGACGGTCGATGAGCTGGTTCGACAGGCTAAAAAGGGGACTCAAAAAAACCAGTCAGACCCTCAGTAGCGCCGTTCCCTGGGGGGGCGACCCCGAGGAAGTGCTGGAAGAGCTGGAGTACGCCCTGATAGCCGCCGACGTGGGGATAGAGGCCGCCCAAGAGATCTTGCAGGAGGTCCGCGAGAGCGGCAAGCGCGACCTGCGCGAGGCCGTCAAGCAGGCGCTGGTACTGCAGCTCGAGCCCGACGCCCGCCGCGCCAAGCTGCGCAAGCTGGGCTTCAAACCCGACGCCAAAAAAACCCTGGTCCAGCCCAAGGGACACGTAATCTTGATGGTAGGCGTCAACGGCGTGGGTAAAACGACCACCATAGCCAAGCTGGGCAGCTACTACAGCAAACACGGCAAGAGCGTCCTCTTCGCCGCCGGCGACACCTTCCGCGCCGCCGGCGGGGCGCAACTGGAACTCTGGGGCGAACGCACCGGCATTCCCGTCATCAGCGCTCCCGAAGGCTCCGACCCCGCCGCCCTGGCCTTCGACGCCGCTAAAGCCCGCGCCGCCCGCGGTATCGACCTGCTCTTCGTGGACACCGCCGGCCGCCTGCACACCAAACACAACCTGATGGAAGAGCTCAAAAAGGTCAAACGCTCCATCGCCAAGGCCGAGCCGGGCGAGCCCGGCGAGGTCTGGCTGGTGCTCGACGCTACCACCGGCCAGAACGGCGTTGAGCAGGCCAAAAAGTTTCACGAGGCGGTGGGCCTCAGCGGCGTAATCGTCACCAAGCTCGACGGCACCGCCAAGGGCGGGGTGCTGGTGCCCATCGTGCGCGGCCTGGGCGTGCCCATCAAGTTTATCGGCGTGGGCGAACAGGCCGAAGACCTGCAGCCCTTCGACGCCGGAGAGTACGTAGAGGCCTTGCTAAGCGCCTGAGCGCGGATAAGATAGCTGTATGAGCACACGCGATCGCAACCTCCTGCTTATCGCCTTCGCTTGGCTGGTGGCCATCGTAGCCACCTCGGGCAGCCTCTATTTTTCGCAGATTCGTCACTTCACCCCCTGCGAGCTCTGCTGGTACCAGCGCATCTTCATGTACCCGCTCTCGCTCATTCTCGGTATCGCCACCTTTTATGGCGACGCCCGCATTCGCCGCTACGCCTTGCCCATGGCGCTCGTGGGCGGCAGCATTAGCACCCTGCACTACGCCGAGCAAAAAATCCCCGGCTTCGAGCCCACGGCCTGCGCCGCCACGCCCATTCCCTGCAACATCGAGTTTGTAAACTACTTTGGCTTCGTCACCATCGCGCTGATGGCCTGGACGGCGTTTGTACTAATCTCTATAGCTCTTTGGTACGTCAAAGAAGAGCGCCCCTGAGAGCGCTCTTCCGAACCGCCGTTCAGACGGCCGCCATCCAGTCGTTGCGGGCTTTGTCAATCAGCTTGAAAAGGCGCTCTTTGTCTAACTCGGTCGCGCCGTCTATCAGCAGTTTGCCGCCGTGCTCGTGAACGTGCCAGTGCAAGTGCGCCCCGGGCGAACGCAGGCCTATGTGCGGCAGCTTATCGCCAGGTTGCGAAACCGAAGCGGTAAAGATGGGCTCGTCGTTGGCGCTAGAGATCGAGACCGTCATTACCCTCGTCTTCAGGGGCCAGTCTTTGTGCATGCGGTAGATGAACTCGGGAAAGTCGGCCTCGTGGTCGAAAACCAAACCGTTCCCTTGGGCGTACTCTTCCATCCAAGACATCAGCTGCACCCAGGCGTCGTAGATAGCGTTCATGCGTCCATGATAGCGCAGAACCCGGGGGCGAACGTCCGCGGCCTTCCTACTCTGCTCCTCCATAATTCCTTCGATCTCCTCCAATTTTGCGGAGGGCTAAGACTAAGCGTGCACTCGCCGCGGAAAAGCGTACTACAACATTTTTGCTGGGATTTCTTTATTTATCTCCCGCGGATGTCAGTCGAGAATCCAACCGAAATCGTGCGCAGTCGAGAAAGCGATTGACAACTACATTCGCTTCTCTGACAAAGCCACTGATCATTTAAAACGGTTAGCCCACGGGCATCCGAATATGGTTCATCTGACGGGGTAGTATGCGTTGCCTGCTGCCTATCATATATTATTTCTGTAATTCCGCCCACAACCGTCGATAGGGCATATACATCAATTGCAATACGCATAGCTGATCTCGCGTTAGAGAGACGGTGCAAAAATGCGGTAGGATCATCACGACAGCGAGAAATTGTCTTAAGGGCCATGTCGGAAGTACGAGGAGAAGATGGCTAGTCTTGGATGAGTGATGTATACAAGATAGCAATTGACAACGGGGTAGATAATGCCAGCCAGTAAGTAGGCCAAATGGCTACTGCAGAATACGGGGCGGAACTTGAGAAGGTTTGTGAGCGATACTGTAGGTTCAAAGATTCATTATCCGCAGCTTATATACTTGCTCTTTCAATAATATTTCCGTGGTGAACAGACCAACGAAATCTCGTCGCCCGACTGATGTTCCACTATCTTGCATAACGCCTGATGAGCAGTAACGTCGGCGCTATTTCTGCAAAACATCTCTAAACCCTCCATCTGCCGCCCCGAGGATAAGCGCACTAATTTAATTCTCCTTGCGCATAAACTGAAGCCGTGACGACTCGAGACCTCCCCCGCCTGCCGGCCCGGCCCGGCGTCTACCTGTGGAAGCGGGACGGACGGGTGATCTACGTGGGCAAGGCCAAGAACCTGCGCGCGCGGGTGAACCACTACGCCCACGGCGAGGACAAGGCCGGGCGCATCTTCTCAGAGGCCGACGCGCTCGAGTTCATCGTCACCCGCGACGAGGTCGAGGCGCTCTTGCTCGAGGCCAACCTGATCAAGGCCCACCGGCCCGAGTTCAACGTCCTGATGAAGGACGACAAGCACTACCCCTTCCTCAAGCTGACGAACGAAGCCTACCCCATGCTGGTCGTCACCCGCCGCGTCGAGGACGACGGCGCCCGCTACTGGGGCCCCTTCCCCGACGCCGGGGCGGTGCGGCGCATCAAGCGGCTGGTGGACCGGGTGTTTACCCTGCGCAAAAACTCGGGCGCGCCCATGCGCAAAAAGCGCCGCCCCTGCCTCAACTACTCCATGGGCCGCTGCCTGGCCCCCTGCGTGGGCCGCGCCGACCCGGAGGAATACGCCCGGGTGGTGCGGCGGGTGGAGCAGCTGCTCGACGGTCGGGTGGACGACCTGCTGGAAGAGCTGGCGGCTCGCATGGAAGAAGCGGCGCGGGCGCAGCACTTCGAGCTGGCCGCCGAGCTGCGCGACCAGATCCGGGCGCTCGAGCGCTTCTTCGCCTCGCACCAGCAGGCCTACGCGGTGGGGCTGGGCGACCTGGACGCGCTGGGGCTGGCTCGTAGCGGAACCTACGCCATGGTGCAGCTCTTCCAGATCCGCGGCGGCCGCATGCTGGGGCGCACCAGCCGCTTCGTCGAGAACGCCGGCGAGGCTGCGGATGCCGAGGTGCTCGAGGCCTTTTTGCGCGACTACTACCTGGTGGCCTCGCCGCTGCCGCCGCTGGTGCTGCTGCCGCTCGCAACCGAGGGGCAGGAGGTCTTCGCCCGGGCGCTGGCAAAGCGCGCCGCGCGCAGGGTGGAACTCAGGGTGCCGAGGCGCGGCGAGAAGGTGCGGCTGGTCGAGTTCGCCACCCAGAACGCCCGCGCCGGGCTCGAGGTGGAGCTGGCGCGGCTGGAGAAGCGCGGCGACCACCCGGCCCTGGCCAGCCTGCAGCGGTCCCTGGGGCTCGGGCGCCGCCCCTGGCGCATCGAGGGGTACGACGTCTCCAACCTCTTCGGCACCGCGGTGGTGGCGGCCATCGCGGTCTTCGAGGGGGGGCGGCCCAAGAAGAGCCAGTACCGGCGGATGCGCATCCGCGGCCTGGCGGGCAAGCCGGACGACTACAAGGCCATGGAGGAGGCCGTCTACCGCCGCTTCACCGGCGGCCTGCAGGCCAAAATGGAAAGCCCCGACCTGCTGCTCATCGACGGCGGCCTGGGTCAGGTGCGCGCGGCCCAGAAGGCGCTGGCGCGCGCCGGCGTCAGCCTGCCGCTGGTGGGGCTGGCCAAGCGCGAAGAGGTGCTGGTGCTCGCCAGCGGCGAGCGGGTGATGCTGCCGCTCGACGATCCGGGGCTGCGCCTGCTCATCCACCTGCGCGACGAGACCCACCGCTTCGGTCTCGCCTACAACCGCCAGCTGCGTAGCAAGAAGGCCCTAAAAAGCGTCTTCGACGACATTCCCGGCGTCGGCCCGGCTCGCAAAAAGGCGCTGCTCGAAAGCTTTTCCAAGCTAAGCGAGGTCCGCTCAGCGCCGCTTGAAGAGCTGGCCGCGCTGCCGGGCATGAACCGTAAGGTCGCCCAAGCGGTACGAGACTGGCTGAACGAGCGGCGCCAAAAATAATGCTCTAAGCTACCAGTATGGAGATAGTCGTCCTCGAGGAACTAAGCAAATTTTCGCCCGAGAAGATGCAAAAGATAGCGGTGTTCGACTCGCCCTATATGTTCTACGACCTTTACACCTTGCTGCCGGGGCAGATGCAAAAGGTTCACGTTCACCAAGACTCGGATAAGGTCTACCTGGTTCTCGGCGGCGAGGTGCGGGTGCAGGTGGGCGAGGAGCAAGCAACCCTGAGCAGCGGCCAAGCTGTGCGGGCTCCGGCGGGCAAGCAGCACGGGGTGTGGAACGCCAGCGAAAAACCAGCGGTACTCCTGGTAGTAATGGCCCCTAGGCCCGCTTGAGGCGCTTGTAAAACCAGCTGACGGAAGGCGAGCCTTCTTTCAAAAAGCGATACCCGAGATTCTGCCAAAAAGAAACGGCGCCGGGGTTCTCACCATAGACCGCGGCGAAAAGCCGCTCCACGTCGTGGTAAAGCAGGGCTTCCAGGTCTTGTACGGCTCGCTTTCCGTACCCCTGACCGCGGTATTTTTCGGCTATCAGGATGAGGGTGATGATGGCGTCGGAGCGCTCAGGATAGTGCAGCTTGTAGTCGAGATAGCCAATGGGGTGGCCTTCGCCGGCTATCAGGTAGGCGCGGCGGTTGGGATCGGCCAAAATGCTCTCGACCTCGCGCTCCACGTCTTCAAGGGTAGGCATTTCCATCGCTATGCGCCGGAAGTGCTTGGGGCTGCCCTGGTAGACGCGGAGTATCGCCTGCGCGGAGTCGGGGCTTACGGGTTGGAGCGCCACTTCTTGCGCGGGTATCATCTCAAATGATTTTACGAGGCCTTTATGAAGGCGGGGTGACGCGCTCGAGCACCACCACAGCCAGAGCCAAGCCCTTTTCATGACTCAGGCTGAGGTGCGCCCGCAAACCCTGGCGCGCCATCTCTTTTGCCAGCGCGTCCGCGAATTGCAGTACCGGCCTTTTACCTTCGTGATCCACCCAGACGTCGCGCCAGCCCAGAGAATCGGGCCAAACCTTGGCGAAGGCCTCTTTGGCCGCCCAGCGCGCCGCCAAGCGTTCGGCGGGGTCGGCGGCGCGGAGGGCGTAGCGCCGTTCTGGCGGGGCAAAGTGCCGCTCCAGAAAGCGGCGCGGCCGCCGCTGGTATACTTCGCGGATTCGCCGTACCGAAACTATGTCGCTGCCGACGGCTATAATCACGCCTGCAGTATACTTTTCAGGCATGGCCGAGCTGCCGCGAGCATTTCTGACTAAAATGGCCGAGCTCTTAGGCGACGAGTACGAGGCGTTCCTACGGGCGCTGACCCAGGGCGGGCGCAGCTACGGGCTGCGGGTCAATACCCTCAAAATAGAAGCGCACGAGCTGGCCAAGACCGTTCCCTGGCCGCTCGAGCCAATTCCCTGGAGCCCCGCCGGCTTTTACTACCCGCCCGCGGCGCGGCCCGGCCCCCACCCGCTTTTTTACGCCGGCCTTTACTACATTCAAGAACCCAGCGCCCAAGCGGTGGCCGAGCTGCTGGCGCCCCAGCCAGGTGAAAGGGTAATCGACCTGGCCGCCGCCCCCGGCGGCAAAACCACCCACCTGGCGGCGCTGATGAAAAACCAAGGCCTGCTAGTGGCCAACGAGGTGGACAGCAGTCGCATTCGCGGCCTACTCGATAACCTCGAGCGCTGGGGCGGCAATCAGCTGGTCGTACAGGCGCCGTTGGAACGCCTGGCCAGGCAGTGGGGAGCCTACTTTGACCGCGTCCTCCTCGACGCCCCCTGCAGCGGCGAGGGAATGTTCCGCAAAGACCCCGCCGCCGCCCGCCGCTGGGGGCCGCAGTCGCCGCGGCGAGCCGCCGCGGTCCAGCAAAAGCTACTCGATAGCGCCGCCGCTCTCTTGCGTCCGGAGGGCGTTTTGGTTTACTCGACTTGCACCTTCTCCCCCGAAGAAAACGAGGGCGTGATAGCGGCTTTCCTGCGGCGCCACCCCGAGTTCGAGGTAGAAGACGCCCTGCTCCACCCCCTCTTCGCCCGCGGCGTTCCCGCCTGGGGCGACGGCAACCCTGACCTGGCGCGGACCGCCCGTCTGTGGCCGCAGCGGCTGCGCGGCGAGGGGCATTTTCTAGCAAAGCTACGCAAAAAGGACGGGGCAATCTCCTCGACGCCACGCTTCAGGCCGCCTCGCCCCGACGGCCTGGCTATGCGCGAGTGGCGCAGCTGGCAAAGCTCCCACCTAAAAACTCCTCTGGAGGGGGAGTTATGGGAACGCGCCGGCCACCTCTATCTCTTGCCCCAAGCCGCGCCCGACCTTACCCGCTTTGCCGCGCCCGCGCCCGGCCTCTACCTGGGCCAGGCCAAAAAGAAGCGCTTCGTCCCGGCCCGGCAGTTGGCGCACGCCCTACCCGCGGGCGGCGCCGCTCCCGAGCTGGGCCTGCCAGAGGAACAAGCGGCGCTGCGCTTCGCACAGGGCGAAGCGCAGGCCGTCACGGCGACCGACGGCTGGTACTGGGTGACCACAAAGGGGTGGGGCCTGGGCTGGGGCAAGGTCAAGCGCGGGGTCTTGCGGCCAAACCAGGCGCGCCTCTAGTCGAGTATCTCGCAGATCATGCGCAAGTCGTGCACCACTCCGGGGGCGGGGTTGCCCAGGTCGACCAGGAAAGAAAACATGCCGGCGTGCTGCGCCCCCCTAACGTTGTCGCGAGACTCGTCGAAGTAGGCTATTTCGTTGGGCCTGAGTCGCATAATCTCAGCAATTTTGCTGTAGCCGCGAAAGTCTGGCTTGGAAAAACCCAAGGTGGTGCTGGGGAATGCGTAGTCTATGAAGCGGCTCAAGCCGTGATACTGCAAAGCGCTGCGCAGGCTGGGCACGGTGTTCGAGTAGACCGCCACCTTGTAAGTCTTCAGCTTGAGCCACTCCAGCACTTCGCGCGCACCCAGCAGGGGCTGTATAAAACGGTAGTAGGGCCACTCGTGCAAGGCCTCGCTCACGGAGCACTCGCTGCGCAACGCCATCAGTATCTCCTCTACCATCGAGCGCCAAAACTTCTCCTCTTCCGCCGGGGCGACGCGCAACCGGAAAATATCCATTCTGTAACGTTCCCAGGCGTTACCGGCAACCCAGGTCAGCTCGCGGCGGCTCACCTTTCTGGGGGTGCAGCCGGCCAGCCACTCGAGGGCCATGTCCCACATCTCCGGGTTCGCCTCCAAAAGCACCCCGCCAACGTCCAAAAGAGCCGCCTTTACCACAGCCCCAGTCTAGTACCGGCAGGTTGCCGGATATGTTCATTTGCAGGCTTGCACCCCTGTCTCGCTGGCCAAGAACTGCACCGGCACGTCCCACTCGTCGTGGGGCAGGGAGTCTTGCAGCATCGCTTTGGGGGCGAAACCAATGGTAGTCACGGTATCGGGCAGGTCGGCCAGCAGCCTGTCGTAATAGCCGCCGCCGTAACCCAGGCGGTAACAGGAACGGTCGAAAGCCAAGCCCGGCGTCACGATCGCCTCGAGCGTGGCGGGCTCGACCACCTTCGCCACGTCAGCCGGCTGTATAAAACCGTAGGGGTGCCTCTCTCGAGGGGAGTCGAAGGGGTGCACGCTAATCTTCCCGCCGCTTATGCGAGGCAGAAAGTACTCGGCCGCGGGGTATAGGTCAACCAGCGGGAGCGGGTTTAGTTCGTTTCTAAAAGGCAAGTACAGCATTATCCTGCCCGCGCCCCTGGCCGCCAAAAAGTCAGCCAGCCTGGCGCAGGCGGCCTGGCTCAAAGTCTTAGTATCCAGCCCGGCCCGGGCAGCCAGCAACGCCTCTCGCAGCTTCTTCTTCACGTCGCCATTCTATTGCCGCAAGCGACGCTACGTTGACGCCGCCGGTCGCTGCTCGTCTCTTAGTTGCGGCTTGACACTCAACTGTCTTGAGTGTCAAAATGTCCGTCAGGAGGAAGGCATGCCTACTTACGTCTACAAAGGGCTGGAAAGCGGAGAGTACTTCGAGGTGGAGCAGAGCATCCACGACGAGCCGCTAGAGCGCCACCCCAAAACCGGGGAGCCCGTTAAGCGCGTAATCCAGCCGGTAGGGGTAATCTTCAAGGGCTCCGGCTGGTACGTCAAAGACTCCAGCTCTAGCAACTCCGCCTCGGAAAAACCCAAGGAAAAACCCAAGGAAAAGAAGCCGGAAAGCGGCGGCGCCGCCGCCGACTGAGCAGACAGCGGCCCCGCGGGGCCGCTCTTCACTTCCAAGGGCCGAGGCTAATCGAATCGCCTTCCTTGACACCACGCTTGGCGAACCAGCCCAGGTTGACCTCCAGCGCCCCGATGTAAGCGACCCGCGGGTAATAGACGGGGCAGCGCTCCGACTGCCCCTGCGGCAGGGTGCAAGGCTGCATCTGCATTATCCGCACGATAACGCCCTTTTTGTCGAAAAAAGCGATCGAAAGGGGTATCTTGGTGTTTTTCATCCAAAAACCGCCGTCGCTGGCCTTGGGGAACAAGAAGACCATGCCGTGGTTTTCGGCCATGTGCTTGCGGAACATCAAGCCGCGCTCCTGTTGCTCGGGGGTCGCGGCCACCTCTACCGTCAAGGCGTAGGTTTTGTCGGGCGTAGTTACGAAAAGCTGGCGCTCGGCGAGGCGCTCGATCTCGCCGCCCCTGCCCCCGACGGCCAGCTTGTACCCGGCCAGAGCGACCAATAAAACCGCTACGGCCATTATCAGCCACCTCAGACGCGCCATCTTCTGCTCACCTCCGCAGCAATCCGCCGCGCCAGTTCGTCGGGCTGGCGGCGGGCGTCCAGAATCACAAAGCGCCGCGGCTCCGCCGCCGCCAGCTTCAGATAGCCGGCGCGCACTCGCTCGTGGAACTGCAGCGGCTCCCTTTCCAGGCGGTCCCGCTCAGAAAAGCGCGCCAAGCCCTCCTCGGGGGGCAGGTCGAGCAAAAATGTCAGGCTCGGCGACAGACCCCGAGTAGCGCCGTTGCTAACCTCGCGCAGCCACTCGAGCGATAGCCCGCGACCGAAACCCTGGTAGGCGTAGGAAGAATCAACGTAGCGGTCGCTAATGGCGAAACCGCCCCGCTCCAGCACCGGGAGTATTACGCTGGCGACGTGCTCTACCCGGTCGGCCGAGTAGAGCAAGAACTCGCTTTCGGGCTGCATCTCTGCTTCGCGGTGCAGCAGCAGCTCGCGTATTCTCTGGCCCAACGCCGTATCGCCGGGCTCGTAAGTAAGGCGCGCTTCCTGACCCCGCCGGCGCAACCACTCAGCCAAGCGCCGCGCCTGGGTGCTCTTGCCCGAGCCCTCCGGGCCCTCAAAGGTGATGAAACGCGGCGGCGCTTTCATGGCTAAAGCCCAGTGGGACGGTCGAAAAAAGTCCAATCCAAGTCAAACTCGGCGGCCAGCCTCTCGGCCAGAGCCTTCACCCCAAAGGTCTCGGTGTCGTAGTGGCCGGCGTAGATAACGTTCATGCGCCGTTCAAAGGTTTCGTGAAAAACCTCGTGCTTGGGCTCGCCGGTGATGAAGACGTCGAGGCCCTCAGCGGCGGCTTCTACTAGAGTCCAGGCGGCCGCGCCAGAAACTATTCCCCCGCTCGCAACCAAGTCTTCCCCGCCCTGGTGGACCAGGCTTTGCATGCCGGTGAGCTGGCCCAGGCGGTCGGCGATGTCGTGCAGGGTCGTCCCCGCCGGAAAGCCGCCCTTAAAGCCAATCTTTACCCCCTGGAACTCGCCGAAGGGCGCCAAGTCGCTCATGCCCAGCTCTCGCGCCAACACCGCGTTGTTGCCCACCTCGGGGTGGGCGTCCAGCGGTATATGGGCGGCGTAGAGCGATATTCCCGCGTCCAACAAGGTCTTTATCCGCTTCTTGACGTGCCCCTTGACGGCCAAAGGACGCCCCCAAAACAGCCCGTGGTGGACTATCAGCATGTCCACCCCCGCCGCCACCGCGTCGTCAAAGGTGGCCTGCACGCCGTCAACGGCGACGGCGATGCGCTTTACCTCCTCGGCTCCCTCTACCTGCAAGCCGTTTAGGGATATGTCGGGGAAGTCGTTTATTTTTAGAAAATCGTCGAGCCAGGCAGTTAGGTCGTCTCTCCGCATGTCGTCTTTAGTTTAACGGCGGCGAATGAGCCAGGTGGCTGGCGGCTGGTAGCTCGTGCGAAATGGGCGTGGTATGTGATGCCTAGTACTCATTGCCTGGTGTAAAGCAAAAAGAAGTCTGTGGCCCGCAACCCGCGGCCTGCAGCCGGCAGGTCGGCGGCGAGATGAACTCGGCTCTTCGCCGGAATGGGGCAGGCCTGCGGACCACGGCGGCTATGTCTCTTCGTGCGGGGATACGAAAAGAAATGCCCGTCCTCCCCCGCCTCGCGGTCGCCTCACCTCAGGAAGAGATTTATCTGTTTGGCTATTCGAATCAGCAAGCCTATTCCAAGCCCAAAAGTCTGCGCGCCAGAGCGGCCTCGTCCCAGCGGAGGACCTCGCCGGCGCGTTCCAGGGTGCGTTCGTGCCCCTTGCCGGCGAGCAGCACGGTGTCGCCGTCCGCGGCGAGCTCGAAGGCCAGGGCGATGGCGCGTGCGCGGTCGGGCTCGAGCCGGTAACTCTTCCCTTCTCGTCCACCGGCCCCTTTTGCCCCGCGCGCCATCTCCGCCAGAATGGCCTCGACCGGCTCGCTGCGGCTATCTTCTTCGGTAAAAACCGCCATGTCGGCGTACTCTAGCGCAGTTCGCCCCAGCGGTGCGCGCTTGCCGGGGTCGCGCTCACCGGCGGAGCCGATGACGACGATTAGCCGCCCCGCGGTGGTGGGCCGGAGCGCGGAGAGCGTGGCGCTTAGGCCCTTAGGAGTGTGGGCGAAGTCCACGACTACGCGGAAGGGTTCGGTTTGGATTATCTGCATCCGCCCGGGCACGCCGGCGAACGAGGCCAGCGCCTGCGCCGCCTCCCCTACGGCGACGCCGGCGGCGTGGGCCGCGGCGACCGCCGCCAGGGCGTTCTCGGCGTTGTAGCGGCCCAGCATCGGCAAAAAAGCCTGATAGCGCCCCGCCGGGCTGGTGAAGGCGAAGCGCAAACCGGCTCCTTCTTCCAGTAGTTCGCTTATTTCGAAATCGCCTCCCGCGCCGTAGCTCAGGTGTGGCCGCTGATCGAGTCGCCTGGCGTAGGGGCAGTCTCTGTTGAGCACCGCGAGCCGCGCCCGCTCCACCAGCTTGGCTTTGGCCGCAAAGTAGCCTTCCATGTCGCCGTGAAAGTCCAGGTGTTCGGGGCTGAGGTGAGTCCAGACCGCCAGGTCGAACTCGACTTCGTCGAGGCGGTGCTGCGCCAGGGCGTGGGAGCTGGCTTCGAGCACCGCGTGCTTCAGCCCTCCGCGCGTCATCTCGGCGAGCAGACCCTGCACCTCGGGGGCCTCGGGAGTGGTGAAGTGGTCTTGGGGCAGGACTAGGCCGGCGCCGACGTCGTACCCCACGGTGCCGATCATGCCAGCCGCTAGGCCCGAGGCCGCCAGCAGATGGCGCAGCAAGAAGCTGGTGGTCGTTTTACCGTCTGTACCGGTAACGCCGGCAATCCACAACTGCCGTGAAGGCCGGCCGTAAAAGCGAGCCGCCAGCCGCGCCAACGCCGGCCGTAGCTCGCTGGCGGCCAATCGCAGGTAAGGAACGGTCAGCTCCAGCGGCTCGGCGCCGACCACCGCCAACGCCCCCCGCGCCACTGCGTCGGCCACGAAGCGGTGACCGTCAAACCGCCGTCCGGGTAAGGCCACGAAGACGAAGCCTGGCTCGACCCGCCGCGAATCGTGGGTTACGCCGCGCACCTCAAGATCTGGGGCGCGCGATGTAAAGGGGGTAAATAATTCGCGCAGCGTCATGGCTTCACTCGAATAACTCGTAGGGTTGCAGGCCGCGCACCTCGAGCTGCTGGTAGATCCAGCCGCGGTCTTCGGGGTTTTCTACGAAGTCCAGGTCGTCCGCCGGCAAAGTCAAAACCGGCACGTCTTTGACCGACCCCACCCACTCTTCGTACAACTGGTTGAGCCCCGCCAGGTACTCGTCGGCGATGCTGCGCTCATACTCGCGCCCCCGTTTGTGTATTCTCTCCCGCAGGGTGGCCACGCCGGCGCGAATGTAGATGAGCAAATCGGGCCGTCGCAGGGCGCGGGCAATGCCGTCGAAGAGGCCCAAATACGTCCGCCAGTCGCGGTCCGAGATGTAGCCGCACTGGTGCAGGTTGCGTGCAAAAACGCGGGCGTCCTCAAAGACGGTGCGGTCTTGCACCACGCGGCTGCGCCGGTTTATTTCGCTGAGGTGCTGCTCAAGCCTCTTGGAGAGAAAGAATATCTGCGAATGAAAGGCCCAGCTCTGCATGTCGGCGTAAAAGTCGGCCAGGTAGGGGTTTTCCTCCACGGCCTCGTAAACGGGATGAAGACGGTAGCGCCCGGCCAGAAGCGCCGTCAGCGTAGACTTTCCCGACCCGATGTTGCCAGCTATCGCGATATACATACGTCGCCCTTAGTCTACGCTGGCGCGCGCCAGCACCTGCCGGGTCACCCAGTGGGCTGCTTCGGGGTCTGCGGCGTAGTTTACGTCGCTGTTGTCGAATACCCAGAGGCGGCCGCGGTAACTGGAAAAATGTTCGTCGTAAGACCTGCTGAGACGCTCTAGGTAACCAGGGTCGATGTCGCGCTCAAAGTCGCGGCCGCGCCGGCGAATGCGCTCGAGCAAGACGCTCAGCGGCGCCCGCAGGTAGATGGTCAGGTCGGGCGCGGGAATGCGCGGAGCCAGGTTCTGATAGAGGTCCTGGTAGAGTTCCCACTCGTTGCCTTGGAGGTTTAGGGAGGCGAATATATAGTCTTTATCGAAGAGGTAGTCGGCGATTACGGCGCCCTCGAAGAGGGGCGGCTGCGCCAGCGGCTGCAGCTGCTTGTAACGCGAGAGTAAAAAGAAGACCTGCACCTTGAAGGCGAAGTGCTGCGGGTCTTCGTAAAAAAGCGGCAAAAAGGGGTTTTCTTCTACCACCTCATAGAGGGCTTCTCCCTCCAGCGCCTGCGCCAGGTGACGAGTGAGAGTTGTTTTGCCGACGCCGATAGGTCCTTCGATAGCGATATACACGTGGTCTCTCCCGGTCTACTGTCTGGCGCTGAGTCGCAGAGTTACCTCAATTTTCTTGCCGTTCCTCCAGATGGTTAGTTTTACCTGGTCTCCCGAACGGTACCTGGCGATCTCGCGAATGAGGTCGTAGCGGCTGGCCACCGCCTTATCGTTTACGGCGACTATGACGTCGCCCAGCTCCACCAGCTTGCCGTACCTGTCGCGGCGCGCGCCCTGCAGACCCACCTTTTCAGCGGGCGAGCCGTGCTGCACGCGATCCACCATCGCCCCCTGGGCGCTCTCCAGCCCCGCCAGCCGCAGCGTCAAAGGGTCGAGCTCAGAAAGGTCTACCAGCACCGCCCCCAGCCAGCCGCGTTGCGGTACGCCAAACTCTTCGAGGTCGTGAATGCTCTGCACCACCAGCCGCGCGGGAATGGCTATGCCCAAGCCGCCAATACCGCTGGCGCCGCCGAGAACGGCGTCTACGACGCCGATAACCCGCCCTTGGCCGTCCAGCAGCGGACCGCCCGAGTTGCCTGGCTCCACCCGAGCGTCGGTGTAGAGAATCTCGGGTATCTCGACGCCAATATCGCCCTCGCCGACCTGGTTTGCGAAGTCAAAGGGTCCGCTGCCCGCTATTACCCCCAGCGAAACCAAGTTGCGCTTGCCAAAGGGCGAGCCCAGAACGATGGCCGTCTGACCAGCCATTACCTCCTTGGCCGGGGAAAAAACCAACTTAGCGGGCGCCGAGGCGCCGTGAACCTGCAAGATTGCGATGTCTATCCCCCGGTCTACCGCGAATACTTCCGCGGGGTAGCTGCGACCGTCGTTTAGCGTGACCGTAAGCCCTTTTAGGCCGTCCACCACGTGGTAGTTCGTGACTATGCGCTCGGTCGAGTAGAAGAACCCCGAGCCCCAAACCGCGCCCTGATCGGAGCCGCTGTAGGTAGGGGTGCCGTGAATTTTGACCACCGCCGGCATGGACTGCCCGATGACCTTGACGCGCGCCGCCTCGGCGGCGTCGGCAGCCGCCAGAACCTGGGCGGCTACGGTCAAGACCACAGCAGCGACGACCAGCGCCTTGGCGGTTCTTCCGAAGACGTACATCTCAGCCAGTATAAAGCGATTCTTTGAGCAACGGTTAAATATTACATGGCCTGCGGCGCCCCAATGCCCAGCAGGCGCAGCCCCGTAGCCATGTTGCTTTTGAGAGCCCTCACCAGCGCTAAACGCAGTCCCCGCAGGCCTTTTGCAGCGCTCAGCACCGGCGTGGCGGCGCGTCCGCCTTGCTTGGCGTTGTAATAGGCGTTCCAGGCGGCGGCCAGGTCGAGCAGGTACTGGGCCAGCACGTGGGGCGTCTTCAGCTCGGCCGATTTTTGCACCGACTCCTCGAAGCGCAGCAGCACCTTGGCCAGCTCCACCTCGTAGGGGGTGGCCCGGGCGAAGTCGGGTTCGTCGTCCGCGCCCTGCTCGGCGGCTTTGCGCAGAATCGAGGCGGCGCGGGCGTGGGCGTACTGCAGGTAGGGGGCGGCGTCGCCCTCGAAGCTGAGCGCCTGCTCCCAGCGGAAGTCGATCTGCTTTTTGGGTTCGGTCTTGACCATGGCGAAGCGGACCGCGCCGATGCCCACCGTGCGCGCCACATCGTCGGCGTCCGCCAGCTGCGGGTTCTTCTCGGCGATCACCGCGCGGGCGCGCCGCACCGCCTCTTCGAGCACCTCGTCGACGCTGACGGTGTGCCCCTTGCGGCCCGAGAGCGGCCGCCCCTCGAGCAGCACGGTCTCGTAGGCCAGGTGGTAGGCGCCTTCGGCCAGGTCGTGGCGGCCGGCGGCCTCGAGCGCCGCCTTCAGTACCTGCTGGGGGTAGCTCTGGCGCACGTCGATGACGTTGATCGTCTCCTCGGCGCCTCCGAAGGGCATGGGTTCGCCCTCGGGGTGGCTGCTGTAGAGCTCGCGCCCCGAGGGCTGGCGGGTGAAGGGGCGGAAGCGCAGCCCCGAGAGCAGGCCCATCTTCCAGAACTGGAAGGCGATGTCTTTGGCCGTGTAGGTGGCGGTGCCGTCGGAGCGGAGCAGCACCAGGTAGGGGTCTTCCATGCCCTCGATGAAGGCCGAGGTGTCCATCACCAGCGCGCCGGCGTACTTGCCCTCACTGGGGCGGCTGACGTAGGGGGTCTGCTCCAGCAGCGCGAGCGCCCGCTGCAGCAACCCCTCGCGCACGATGTCGGACTCCCAGACGAGCACGTCGTACTCGGCGTTCAGGTTCCACATCGTCTCCAGCTGGGCGGCGAGCAGCTTCTCGATCTCGCCGCGCAGTTCGCCGGCCTCGAGCCGCTGCAGCACCGCGCGGATGGCCGGCTCCAGCCGCGCCTTCGCCTCAGCATCGGCCATCTCGCGGTGCAGGCGCACGTAGGCCTCGCCGACCCAGTGGTCGTACTTCTTAGCGCCGTCGTGGGCAAGGCCGTAGTGCTCGAGCGCGAACAGGCTCTCGGCCGACTGGCGGCCGGTGTCGTCGATGTAGTTGAGCACCTCGACGCGCCGGCCGGCGAAGTCGAGGATGCGGGCGATGGCGTCCCCCAGGGCGACGTTGCGCAGGTGCCCCACGTGCAGCTCCTTGTTGGGGTTGACCGAGGTGTGCTCCACCAGCACCTTGCCGCCCTGTTTGCGCGCGGGCTCGAGCGGCTGGGCTGCGGCGCGGACCAGAAAAGCCGGATCGTAGAAGAAGTTGACGTAGCCGCCGGCGACGTCCACCCTTAGCACGCCCTCGGGCAAAACTACCTTTTCCGCCAGCTCCCGAGCGATTAGCGGCGGCGCTTTACGCAGCTGCCGCGCCAGCTGAAACGCTACCGGCGTACCGTAGTCGCCGGCTTTTTCCGCCGGCGTTTCTTGAACGTCGATCTCTGGCGGCTCCATAACGCCCAGGCGCTCGAGCGCCTGGGCTATTGCGCGTTGTAGGGAAACCTTGACGCCTGTCATCAGGCTGCCATTCTACCGGAAGAAAGATGCGAAGGCGGCGGGCTTTCGCGTCTCGCGAAAGCCCGCCGCCGTTTTGCTGCTACGGCGCGGGCGGGCGTCGCTCACTGCAGCGGCTCGAAGCGCGCCTGGAAGAAGCGCAGGTATTTGGGCTCGTAGACCATCTTGAGCCCTTTGGCGTCCTTGCGACGGTCGTAAACGGCCTTCACCGACTCGGCCACCACGTCCATGTGCGCCTGGGTGTAGACGCGGCGGGGGATGGTGAGGCGCACCAGCTCGAGCTTGGGGTAGTTGTGCTCGCCGGTCTCGGGGTTGCGGCCGGCGCTCACCACGCCGCGCTCCATCCCGCGCACCCCCGAGTCGGCGTAGATGTGGGCGGCGAGCGCCTGGGCGGGGAACTGGTCCTGGGGAATGTGCTGGTAGATGGCGCGGGCGTCGAGGAAGACGGCGTGGCCGCCGATGGGCTGGACTATGGGCACCCCCCAGCCCGCCAGCAGCTCGCCCAGGTAGCGCACCTGGCCCACACGGGCGCGCACGTAGTCGTCCTGCACCGCCTCCTGGATGCCGATGGCCAGCGCCGCCATGTCGCGCCCGGCCATGCCGCCGTAGGTGTGCAGCCCCTCGTAGACGACCACCATGTTGCGCGCCGCCTCAAAGTGGTCCTCGTGGTTGAGGGCGAGCCAGCCGCCGATGTTGACCAGGTTGTCCTTCTTGGCGCTCATCCAGGCGCCGTCGGTGTAGCTGCAGAACTCCTTCAAAATCTCGGCGACGCTCTTGCCGGCGTACCCCGGCTCGCGCTCCTGGATGAAGTAGGCGTTCTCCATCATGCGGGTGGCGTCGAGGTAGACGCGGATGCCGTACTTGTCCGTGAGCGCCCGCACCGCCTTGATGTTGGCCATGCTAATGGGCTGGCCCCCGGCCATGTTGACCGTACCGGCCACGCTGACGTAGGCGATCTTTTCGGGGCCGACGCGCTCTATCAGATTCTCCAGCTTGGCGAGGTCGACGTCGCCCTTGAAGGGGTGCGGGCTGGCGGGGTCGTGGGCCTCGTCGATGATGACGTCCACGAACTTGCCGCCGGCCAACTCCTGGTGCAGCTTGGTGGTGGTGAAGTACATGTTGCCGGGTACGTACTGCCCGGGCTCTATGGCCGCCTGGCTGATCAGGTGTTCGGCGCCGCGGCCCTGGTGCGTGGGCACGACGTACTTGTAGCCGTAGTAGCTGCGGATGGCCTCTTCCAGGTCGTAGAAGTTGCGGCTGCCGGCGTAGGCCTCGTCGCCCAGCATCAGCGCCGCCCACTGGCGGTCGGACATGGCGCTGGTGCCCGAGTCGGTGAGCAGGTCTATGTAGACGTCTTCGGATCTGAGTAGGAAGGTGTTGTAACCGGCCTCTTCTATGGCGCGGCGGCGCTCCTCGGCGCTCATCGTCTTGATGGGTTCGACCATCTTGATCTTCCAGGGCTCGGCCCAGGAGCGGCGGCCGAACTGCTGGCCCATTGTCTCGACGCGGTCTTTTTTCATATGTACCTCCGTGTTGTTCACCCGTAGGCTAACACGGAGCCGAGCGGAAGGAAACGCGCGGCCGGCAGAAACGGCGGTGGAGTAAGGCTTAAGAGCAAGTAGCCATGCAGTATTGCAAGAACAATTAAGATTTGCTATAATTTAGGTCGGAGGGCAAAAATTATACGCTTAAGTGGATGGGATCGCTTTTTGTTTGGGGTGGCTTTAAGCCTGGTTTGGTTTTCGGGTTGCAACACTAAAAATCAAAGCTCGCAAGCCGCGGTTTCAGCAACTGACGATTCCACGACGTATACTTATGAGGAACTGCGCCATCAAGGTTGGAGGCGCTTTGATGAGTTGGCGCCTGATGACCAGGCTTTCTTGAAACGGGTGTTGGGCACCGAGCTGGAGGAGTTCAGGAGCAGGAAACTCTTGATCAAGAAGTCGCTGAAGTCGACGACTACGCCTATTCGCTTCCACCCAAACGAGGTTGCGCCGGATAAGGCATCACCCGAAGAACCCGAATAATCCGATAAAATAGAGCCATTAGGTGATTATTGCTATCAAGGTTCACACAGTCATTGCGAAGGCATTGTCTTGAGAGTAGATTGCATGAACGATGGCAACCCTTTCGGTTACGCTCGACAAAACCATTATTATAGATATCTTGCTGCAACTGACGGCTGGGGAGCATGGGATCACAAAGGTCATATTTTAAGTAATTGGATTTCTGATATTTCAGAATACTATCTATCGTATTGCGCACTGTACGCAGCATGTCCGTAGCGATATATTTACGTACCTGTACGTAGCGGAAAGCAAGTTGGCTGAAGGTCCTTTATCCGGATCCGGGGAATGCCGCCCCGGACATGTTCTACGTCAAGCACGGCGCCGATGAGCTCACACCTCATCTTCTCGCCGATCTCGGGGGTGATCTGTGGGCGGCGGGCGTCTTCGAGCGGCGGCTCGCGGGCCGCGAGCTCGCCTTCGCCTGGGACGACGAGGGCTTCGTAGACCTGTAGACGAAGAGCCGCTGGGACCTGCGGGGTCGGGCCCTCACCGGGCCCCTGACGGGCCGCAGGCTCGCGCCGCTAACCCACGACAACACCCTCTGGTTCGCCTGGGCGGCCTTCTTCCGGGAGGCGCGCGTCTACGGCGCGGAGCGCTAGGCTTCTTCCTTACCCGCCGAAAGCACGGCCAAAAAGGCTTCCTGGGGAACCTCGACCTTGCCGATGGCCTTCATGCGGCGCTTGCCCTCTTTTTGTTTTTCCAGCAGCTTGCGCTTGCGGGTAATGTCGCCGCCGTAGCACTTGGCCAGTACGTCTTTGCGCAGGGCCTTGACCGTGCTGCGGGCGATTATCTTACCGCCGATAGCCGCCTGGATGGGTACCGCGAACTGCTGTCGCGGGATTACTTCTTTGAGCTTGCTGACTATGGCGCGGCCGATACTTTGGGCTTTGTCTTTGTGGGCGATAAAGGCCAGGGCGTCCACCGGCTCGCCGTTAACCAGGATGTTGACTTTCACCAGAGCGCCGGCCTTGTAACCGGACTGTTCGTAGTCCATGCTGGCGTAGCCGCGGCTAAGCGACTTGAGGCGGTCGTGGAAGTCGTAAAGGATCTCGCCGAAGGGCACCTCGTAGACGAGCTCGACCCTCTTGCCCAGGTAGTTCATGGTGACCATCTGGCCGCGCTTTTCTTGCAGCAGCTGCATGATCGGGCCGACGTAGTCTTCGGGAGTGAACACCGAAAGGCGCACGTAGGGCTCGCGAATCTCCGATATCAAGGTGGGGTCGGGCAGGTCGGAGGGGTTGTGGACCTCGATCTCCTCGCCGCTGGACATGGTCACGCGGTAGATGACGCTGGGAGCGGTGGCTATCAGGTTGAGGTCGAACTCGCGCTCGAGCCTCTCCTGCACGATCTCGGCGTGCAGCAGGCCCAGAAATCCGACGCGGAAGCCGAAACCCAGCGCCTCTGACGTCTCCGGCTCAAAACTGAGGGCGGCGTCGTTGAGCTTCAGCTTCTCCAGCGCGTCGCGCAGCTTGTTGTACTCCTGCGTGTCGACCGGATAGAGGCCGGCGAATACCACCGGCTTGGCGGGTTTGAAGCCGGGGTAGGGGGCGTCGGTGGGGTCGGCGTCGAGGGTGATGGTGTCGCCCACCTGGGCGTCGCCTATTTCGCGGATGCCGGCGGTCAACCAGCCCACCTCGCCGGGGCCCAGTCTTTCGGTGCGCTCGAGCGCCCCCGGACGGAAGACGCCGCTGCGCTCGACCTCGAAGGTCTTGCCGGTGGACCAGACGCGAATCACGTCGCCGGGCTTGACGGCGCCCTCGAAGACGCGCACGTAGGGGACCACGCCCTGGTAGGCGTCGAAGATCGAGTCGAAGATCAGCGCCTTTAGGGGGGCGTCGGGGTCGCCCCTGGGAGCGGGGATGCGGTTTACGATCGCTTCGAGCACCTCGTCCACCCCCTCACCGGTCTTGCCGCTGGCGAAGAGGCACTCCTCGGCGGGGATGTCGAAGGCCTCTTCTATCGCCAGCGCCACCTCCTCAGGGCGGGCCGAGGGGAGGTCGATCTTGTTAATCACCGGGATTATGACGTGGTCGTGCTCCAGCGCCAAAAAGAAGTTGGCCACCGTCTGCGCCTCGACGCCCTGGGTGGCGTCCACCACCAGCAACACGCCCTCGACCGCGGCCAAAGCGCGGCTGACCTCGTAGTGAAAGTCGACGTGGCCGGGGGTGTCGATCAGGTTGAGAACGTACTCCTGGCCGTCGCGCGCCCGGTAGCCGAGCCGCACCGCCGCGGCCTTGATGGTGATGCCGCGCTCGCGCTCTAGGTCGAGCGAGTCGAGGAACTGCTCGCGCATCTGTCGCTCGCTGACGGCGCGCGTCTTCTGCAAGATGCGGTCGGCCAGCGTGGACTTGCCGTGGTCCACGTGGGCGATGATGGAGAAGTTGCGAATGCGCTCCTGCACAAGCCTCAGTCTACAGGGAGGCGACAAGTGTGAACAGTGCCGCCTATTCCCCAAATATGGGCATGATGTAGCATGGACATGGTGAAGGCGCCGGTTCTACTCAAGTACAAGCTCAGCTACGCGGGTCGCGAGGCGGGTGAGCAGCAGCTGCGTTACGAACGCAGCAAAAAGGGTCTGCGGCTGACCCTCAACGCCGACGTAGCCCTGCCGCTGCCGCGCAGTAAGCAGCGCTGGGTCAGCGAAATGGACGAGCGCGGTATTCCCCTCAAGTTTTCCGAGCGCGTCGAAGGCCGCCAAAACAAGGTCTACGAGGTGGAGTTCTTACGTGATGACGGCGTGGTGGTGACCCGCGGCGAGCCCGAGTTCCTGTTGCCTTACACGGTTGATTATCACGATCCGCTCTCGCTCATCCTGGCTCTCTCGCGCTCATCCGCGGAGGCTCTTACTTTGCCGCTGCTGGGCGGCCGGGTCCACGCCGAAAGGCTCTCCGACGAAACCCTGGAAATGCCCTGGGGCGACACTCGCGCCAGAGCGTGGCGGCTGCGCCCTGGAATCAGCCTGATATATTTTGACGAGGAGGGCCACCCCCTCAAGTTTTCCCAGCAGGTGGGAGAACACATCTTCGAATCGTTCTTGAGCGAGATAGTAGAGGAACCAGAACCGGAAGAAAAACCCAAAAAGAAGTCGCGACGTCGCGGCGGCCGCCGGCGGCGGCGGCGGAGGTGAGTCATGGTGGCGCCCAGGTATTCCACGAAAGAGGTGCGCGGTCGTTTCGCCGCGCGCAGGCTCGAGTTTCCCCTCAGCGAAAGGCTGACCGCGAGCATCGCCAAGGTATTCGGCGAGCCGCTGAGCGCCGAAGAGGCGGTCAAACGCATAATCGCCGACGTAGTCGCACGCGGCCAGACGGCCCTTGACGAGTGGAGCGTCAAGCTGGACAAGCACGCCAGCTACGAAATACCCAAGCGCGAGTGGCGCGAAGCCTACGAAGACATGGACTCGGACCTGCGCGAGGCCTTGGGGATAGCCCGCGAACGATTGGAGAAGTTCCACCGCAAGGAACCCAAGGGCGGCTTCCTGGCCGCCACCCCCAAGGGAATGCTGGCGCAGGTAGTGCGCCCCATCCGCCGCATCGGCGCCTATGTGCCCGGCGGCAGCGCCCCGCTGCTCTCCACGGTGCTGCATACCGTGGTGCTGGCGCGGGTCGCGGGCGTCGCCGAGGTAATAATAGCCACGCCGCCGCCCGTCCACCCCGCCATTCAAGCCGCCGCCTGGGCTGCGGGCGCCGACCGCCTCTTCGCCATGGGCGGGGCCCAGGCCATAGCCGCGCTGGCCTACGGTACCGAGCAGGTTCCGCGGGTAGACAAGATAGTGGGCCCGGGCAACCTCTTCGTCACCCTGGCCAAAAAAGAAGTGTTCGGCGTGGTGGGAATCGACAGCTTAGCCGGGCCGACGGAAACGATGATCATCGCCGACGAGTCCGCGAGCCCCGCCGTTCTGGCGGCCGATATGCTGGCGCAGGCAGAGCACGATACCGTCGCCGAGCCTTGGCTGCTCAGCCCGCAGCAAGAGGTTTTGCAAGCGGTTGAAGAAGAGATAGCCAAGCAGCTAGAAACCCTGCCGCGCGCCGAGATAGCCCGCGCCGCCCTGCAAAACGGCGGCATGGTGCTGGTCGAAGACATGAAGACCGCGCTCGAGCTGGCCGACCTCTACGCCCCCGAACACCTTTGCCTTTCTGTGAAAAGGCCCACCGACTGGCTCGGCTACGTCAACAACGCCGGCGGTATATTTTTGGGCGAGCACTCCGGCGAGGCCATCGGCGACTACCTGGCCGGACCCAGCCACGTCATGCCCACCTCGGGCTCGGCCCGCTGGACGGGCGCGCTGGCGGTGCGCGACTTCCTAAAGATAATTCCCGTTACCGCCTTCAACTCCGAGGCGGCGGCGCAGCTTTCCGAGCTGGGCGCGCGCCTGGCCCGCGAAGAAGAGCTGGAAGCACACGCTCGCGCCCTCGACCTGCGCGCCGAGTCTTCAGAGTAAGTAGCGCCAGTGTCGCCAAAGCAACAGGGCGCCGCTGGCGAGCGCCGCGGCGGCGAGGCTCCACGACCTCGTGAGCAAAAGGGCGATCGGCGCCAGCAGTAAGGCCGTTATCGCAAACGATTTGTATGCGTCTTTGCTAGCCAGCCAGCCGCCCAGCCAAGCCAAGGCCGCGACCAGCGCAACCCCGGGCTGCACAGCCAGCCAGACCCCCGCGGCGACGGCTATCCCCTTGCCTCCGCGGCAATGTAGCAAGGGCGAGCAGATATGGCCCAAGATTGCCGCCAGCCCCGCCAGCAAACCGCCCCAGAACCCCGCCAGCAAAGAGCCGTAGAGCACTGCGGCGGCGCCTTTGAATACGTCGAGGATCAGCACCATCGCAGCGGGTACGGGACCCAGCGTCCGCAAGGCGTTTATTGCCCCTGGATTGCCTGAGCCCTCGCTGAGCAGGTTCTTTTTCTGTAACCAGCCGAACCAAACGGCAAAAGGAAGGCTGCCCAGGCCAAAGCCCAGCAGAACGGCGTACAAGAAGGCGCTCAACTCTGCTCTTGCCAGCGCTCGGCGGTGGCCCGGCGGATGAACTCGACTATCGCCGACGTGGGGCTGCCGGGCCCAAAGACCTCGGCGACGCCCATTTCTTTGAGCTTGGGTACGTCCTCGTCGGGTATGATGCCGCCGCCAAACAAAAGAACGTCAGCGGCCCCCTGCTCGTCCAAGAGGCGTTTGACCTCTTTGAAGTAGTGCATGTGAGCGCCAGACAGCACCGAGAGGCCCACCGCGTCCACGTCTTCTTGCAGGGCGGCGCTGACTATCATCTCCGGCGTCTGCCGCAGGCCGGTGTAGACGACCTCCATACCGGCGTCGCGCAGCGCCCGCGCCACTACCTTGGCGCCGCGGTCGTGGCCGTCGAGCCCGGGTTTGGCTATGAGTACGCGTATTCTCCGCTCCATTAAAACCATTGTAGCAGCAAGCCCGCCCCCGCCGTTGTTGCGCGCATTCGCCGCCGTGATAAAGCGGCGCCCCAGGCGAACCTAAGCGGGGCGGGCTCTGGCGGCGGTTTGCCGCAAGTCGCCCTTAGCCGCAATAATGACGCCATGGACCTGGGAATAAAAGGCAAGACGGCGCTGGTAACCGGCGCTTCACAAGGTATCGGCTTGGCCATTGCGCGGGCGCTGGCCGCCGAGGGCGCGCGGGTGCTGCTCTCGGCCCGCAACGAAGAAAAACTGACTTTGGCGGTTCAGGCGATTAAGGCCGGCGGGGGCGAGGCGAGCTATCTCGCCGCCGACCTGAATCAGCCGCAAACCGCAACACGCCTGAAGGCGCTGGCCGAGCAAGAGTTTGGGCCTATAGAAATCCTAGTGGGCAATACCGGCGGGCCGCCTCCCGGAGAGGCCGCCAGTCTGGACGAAGAAAGCTGGCGCCAGGCGGCGGAGCTCCTCTTCTACCCGCAACTGCGCCTGACCCGGGCGGTTCTGCCGGGAATGCGCGAGCGCGGCTGGGGGCGCATTCTCTACGTCACCTCGATCTCGGTCAAAGAACCCATAGAGAATTTGGCTCTCTCCAACGCGCTGCGGGCTGCTCTCAGCGGATACGCCAAAACTCTGGCCCGCGAGGTGGCCGCCGACGGAGTTACCGTCAACACCTTGGGTCCAGGCTACACCGCCACCGAGAGAGTGAACGACCTCTTCGCCAAAAACGCCCAAAGGCTGGGAACTAGCCCCAAAGAGCTGCTGGCCGAGCAGCTGGCGCAGATTCCCGCCGGGCGCTTGGCCGACCCAAGCGAAACCGCAGCGGTGGCGGCCTTCTTGGTCAGCCGGCAGGCCGCCTACCTGACCGGCCAGGCGATCATGGTGGACGGCGGCTACACCCGCGGCTTGCTCTAGTAAAGTAGAAGCCAGTATGGCTAGCGAGAAGACTATCGTAATTCACCAGCTCTGCGACAAGCGCTTTTTGGCCGAGAACGAAAGCGGCGACCGCAGCCTGATAGACGGCAACGACCCGGCCGCCGGCCTGCGGCCGATGGAAATGCTGCTGGCCGCCCTGGGGAGCTGCACCGCCTACGACGTGGTGGACATCATGAAGAAAAAACGCACCCCGCTCTCTTCTTACCGCGTCGAGGTAAGCGGGAGGCGCGCCGAAAAACACCCCCGGCGCTATACTCACATCCACGTTGTTCACATCGGCGGCGGCGCGGGGGTGGACGAAAAACACTTTGCCCACGCGGTGCGCCTCAGCCACGAAAAGTTCTGCGGCGCCTCGGCCAGCCTCAACGCCGAGATTAGCTGGGAGGTGCGCCTCGCAGAAGCTGCCGACTGAACTGGCGGCATCGTTGCGGCGCGCCCTGCTAGAGGGGCGCGAGCGTGACGCCGCTCTCTTGCTGCGGCGCGCTGCTGCTGCTGCGGCCACAGCGAGAGAGCGGGCTCGGTTTGAGCGCTGGAGCGGCCTGCTGCTCATTGCCAGCGGCAGGGAGGTGGAAGGCAGCCTGGCCGTCGAACGCGCCGAGGCGCGCTTAGACCTGCTGAATCTCCCTTATCCCACGCTCGAAAGCCTCCTGGAGCAACTCGGCCTCGAGCCTGACGACCTTGCCGAAACGTAGGAAGACCAACTGGGCTTGAGGCTCTATCCCCCAGGCCTCCTTTATCGCCTGGCGGTAAAGCCCCAGCTGGAAGTGGTAACGCTCGGGGTGTACCTCTCTGTCGGTCTTGTAGTCCTCCAGGATCCAGCGCTCACCAAGGCGATAAAGTCTGTCTATGACGCCCTCCCAGACGGTGTTCAAACCTAGTGAACGGGTAGGCAGCAGCAAAGGGTATTCCGCCAGGTCCTCGTCGCGGCGCGACGGCTCTGCCAGCTCTTTACCCAGCATCTTCCAGTAATTTCGCAAAAGAAGGGTCACGTCGGCCTTCAGCAAACGCGCCTCTTCGTCGGTAAGACGCTGCGCCGCCTCCTGGCTCCAAAGGTCGGCCAGGCGCTCCTCGCCCCAGTTTTCGGCTATGGCGTAGTGCACCAGAATGCCGCCGGTGCGCGCCAAGAGACCATAGTCGAGCGCCGCGTCTTCTAACTCCACCGTCACCTCTTCCCCTTCGTCCTGTTCGCCGCTCCAGCCTTTCTCGGCCTTGAAGGCGCTGGGCGAGTAGACCGGCGGGCGCGCCAGCGGCGGCACCGCCCGCAAGAGCTCTTCTCCGGCCTGCCGCTCGCGGCGGCGGCGGCGCGGCTTTTGCAGCGGCTGCGGCAGTTTCTCGACCGCAAGTTTGCGCACTTCCACCCCAGGCCAGTCGGGCAGGGACATCTCTTGGTAGAGGCTCGATCCCAAGGAGCGCCGCCAGAAGCTGGGGACGCTTTGCCCGTTCCTATCAGTCTTGAGGCGCACGCTCATGCTGATGAGGAGCCTCTTGGCGGCGCGGCTGAGGGCTACGTAGAGCAGACGGTAGTGCTCAAACTCTTCGCGCTGCTTCCACTCCTCTTTGAAATCCTGGTAGCTGGGGTCTCCCTCGCAGGCGAACTCGCCGCTACCCGGCCTGACGTAAAAGCTGAGCGCGCGGTCGGGAGAAACGCGGTTGAGGTCGTAGAGCGCCACCACCGGCCACTCGAGCCCCTTGCTGCCGTGCACGGTGTAGATACGCACGGCGTCGAAGCCCCCTTCGGGCACTTCCGCCTCGTCGCTGCCGCGCAGGTCTTCCAGGTCGCGCAAGAGAAACTCCAGGCGTCCGTAACGGCGCTGCGCCATCTTGAAGAGTAACTGGTCAACGTTGGCGCGCGCCGCCGGTTCCAGGCTTTCCAGATAGCTGCGGCCCGCGAGCAAGGGCGCCCGCACCAGTTTTTCGAAGAAGTCGAGCGGCCGCAGCGTCTGCACCCACTCGCTCAGCTGCTCAATGCGCTGGTAAACCTGCGGCTGCAGGCGCGCCAGCTCGGCTAAGGGGTCGCTGGCCGCCAGCACCAGTTCTAGCTCGTCGAGGGAGAGAGCGCCGAAAGGCCCCCGCAAAAAGGCCGCCAGGCTGTAGCGGAAGTTCGGGTCCAGGGCGAGGCGCGCCGCGTGCACTAAGTCACGCACCTCGATTAGATCGTAAAAACCGCGTCCGCCTATTATCACGTAAGGCACCTGGCGGGCGTCCAGAGCGCGCTGCAACGGCGGGGCGGAGTTGTGGCTGCGAAGCAGCACCGCCATTTCGCGCCAGGAGTAGTCCTGGTGTTGGTCTTGCAACCAACGCGCCAGCTGATCCGCCTCGTAAGGCCGCAGGTTCTCGGGCGAAGCGTTGCCGTGCAGCAACTGGGCGATGACGCGACCTTCTCCGGCCCGCGGCCCGGCCTGCACCGTGGGAGCCTCCTCGCGGTCGAAGGCCCGAGGCCGTTCTTTGGCCACCCAGCCGCAGTAACGGTTCAGGAACTCGACCAGCGCCTTATCGTGGCGCCAGCTGACCGTCAGCGGCTGCTGCAGATCGCCCCGTCTCATGGCGCGGCGGAAGACGCCGACGTCGGCGTTACGGAAGGCGTAAATGGACTGCTTGGGATCGCCGACTACCTCTATCGCTATCCCCAGGCGCTCGAGCCCGGCAAAGACCTCGCCCTGCAAAGGGCTGGTGTCTTGGTACTCGTCCACGAAAACCACTTGCAAGCGGCTTCTCAGGCGTTCGGCCAAAGAGCTTTCTTTCTCCGCCCGCGATACCAGCTTCCAGGCCAGCAGCTCGATGTCGGAGGGCCCCAGCGCCTGCCCCGCCAAACGGCGGTGGTAGCGCTCCATCACTTGACTGAAGTGCTGATAGAGCAGTTCCGCCCTCTCGCCGCGCGGCTTGAGTTCGCTCGCCAGCGAGCGGCGCTCGAAGAGCTGCAATAGCTCCTCGGCCAACGCCGGGTCTTCGTCATGCAAGAATACGTAGGCCCGCGCCTCTTCAGCAAAAATATCGGCGGATTCGGCGGCGTCTATTCGCAAAAAGTCGGGCTCGAGCCCCATGCTCAGAGCGTTCTGCCGCAAGAGTTCGGCGAAGAAACCGTGGATAGTGCTGATAGTGGCTCCCAAAACCTGCTGGGCAAGCTCCGCGGCGGCGGCGACCACCTCGGCGGGTGGCGTGTCGGCGGGACCGCTGGGCGCGAATTCGCCGTCGGCGATCAGCAAGAGGCGCTCGCGCAAGCGCGTTTTCAGCTCCGCAGCCGCCGCACGGGTAAACGTCACCGCCGCCATGCGCCAGGGCGCGTGCTGAGCCAAAGCGGCCACGAAGCTGCTCGTCAGCGCGTAGGTCTTGCCGGTGCCGGCCGAAGCTATGCGGACCTTCATCGTCCCTCCCCCTTACGGCAAACGTCGGCGAAGGGGCAGTTGCGGCAGTGCCAGCCGGGACGCACAGAGGCCTTCGCCCGCAGGTAGTCTCGTAGAGCCTCGCGCGCCTTCTCAAAAGCCTTCTTCGTCATCTTCTCGAAGGCCTCTCGCCACTCGGGACGGTCTTTCTGCGGATCCAGCGAGTAGGCCAGAAGAGGCGGCCCCCCCAGCGGCCAGTAATAAAGCTCCACGGCATAGGAACGCTCCAGGAAGTACCGCGCCATCAGCAACTCCCCCCAACCCTCTCTAATCTTCTTTCTAACCTCTTTGACGTCGAGGGCGGCGTCGCCGAAACGGTATATGCGCGCCGTACGCCCCTGACGCGCTCCGGCGTGAACCGAAACCGGAACGTCCAGCCCCGCAAGCTTCGCCTGCGGGAAAAAATTGAGATTTTCCCAAACGGCGCGGCTCATGCCCAGGCGCGCCAGCGCCTCGCTGTCGGGCTCCATACCGCTCGCTTTGGCGTCTCGCAGTTTCCTGAACCAGTAGTACCAGCCGCCTTCCTCGGTCTCTTCAGCGGGCTTGAGGTCGCGCTGCGCCTGTAACCAACTGCGGAAACCACACCTGCCAAAACTGTTGCTGTAACGCCAGACGTCGCTCAGGCCGCGCGGCGGCGGCAGCGGCGTCTCGTCGCTCGGCGGCGAACGATACCCCTCTCCCTCGCTGCTGAGAGCGCGGCTCAATAGCTCTACCGGCCCCAGGGTGAAGGTCTCTCCTCCCTGCACCAAGTCGCGCTCCGGCTTGAGCGGCTGGCCGGCGTCAGCCTCGGGATAGGTTATGACCACCTCGTCGGCTATGCCGCGCAGGCTGCGCCAGAGCATGACGTCACGCCCGCGCAGACGCCGCGGCAGCAGTCCGCGCTCGCCGTATACCCTCTCAAAGACCTCTTTCCAGGAGTAACGCTCGTCTTCGGGAACAAAGTAATCCTCGCGGTCCGCCAAGGTATAGACGCCCTCGCTGGCGCCTATGACGAAGGCGTGCTCGTAGTGGCGCCCGCTTATCTCGCGCGGGCTCAAGAGGGCCACTCCTCCCTGACTGCGCCTGCGCGAGCGCACCCTTTCCAAGAGCCCCGCCCACCACTGGCGAAAACCTGCGGGGCCGCCAGCCTCGAGCGCTTCTCGCGCCCGCAACAAAAAAACGTCGCGCCAGGGGCTGTCGTTGAGCGCGGGGCGCGAGCGCAACAACTCTTCCGCCCAGGCCAACAGTCTCTTGGGCGCGTCTTCCTGGTCGTTGAGGTTCGCCAGCGGGTCCAGACGACGCAAGGTCGCCGCCAGCTCTTGCGCATAGGCGCCGCCCTCTTGCGCGTCTAGCATCTCGGCCAGCTTCTCGATGGCGTCCAGCCCCGCCAGGCCGCGCGCCAAGGCGGCGCGCCCCAAAGGCGCCAGCTCCTTGAAAAGGAAAAGCCCCTCGGGCGTAGGGTGGTCGGGAAAACGCAAGAGGTCCACCAGCAGCTTGCCGGCTTCGTCTTCGCTGGGTCGCCGGTAGGTCTCGTCCATCAGGTAGAGCTCGTACTCGCGCGCCAGCATCTTGACGGCCTCCAGCCTCTCGGTCGGAACCACCAGCGCCGTTTGCAACGGCTCGAACCGCCCCTGCAAGACGCCCCTCTTGATCTCCGCCAGCACCCAGCGCACCTCGTGAACCGGGTTGCTGGCCCGCCCCACCCGCGGTACGACCTCGCGAGGCGCGGCCGAGGAAGCCTCCAGCGGCGGCTCGGGCAAAGAGGCCCAGACCTCCAGACCCGTTTTTTCCATGGCGCTGAGCAGGGAAATAGCCAGCGGCGAAAGCTCCCAAAAGCCCGCCGCAAAAACCACGTCCGCCTGCGCCCGCCAGCGCCCCGCCGCCACCATGTCAGCCGCCAGCCGTGCGGCGTCATCGGGGTCTAGCCTCTCGCCTTTGAGCCGCTCGTAACGGTCGTACACCCGCCGCAAGCGCTCCGCCTCGTCGTCCACCACGGGCAGGGCCTGCGGCGTCACCTCGAAGCGCTTCAACTCGGCTATGGCGCGCGCAAAAAGCCGCGCCTCGCCCGGCAGCGGCGCGCCGCCCAAGACGTCGCGCAGCGCCTCTCCCACCCTGGCGACCCGCATCCCCGAGGAGACGAACTCGGCTCTTACGCCTACCTGGGCCAGAATGCGCATGTGTAACTGTTGAAAGTGCAGCGCCTCGGCTCCCAGCAGCGCTCCCGCCGCGGCCAGCCTGCGTAAAACGTAGTTGCGCGCCGAAGGCAGCGACAGCCAGCAAACGCGCTGGCGGCGGCGCGCCGCGCCCACCGCCGCCTCCAGCATTTTCGCCAGAGCCTGGCCGTCGCCGGCGTCTTGCAACCAGTTCATGACTGACATTCTAAGCGCCGCGCGCCCAGAGGACTATTTCTAATAGTAATGACTTGCATTAAAGTATCCCTTAGCTTATAGTTATTTGTGGAGGTACGACCATGGAGCAAAACGAAAAAGTAGTTTCCCTTCCCCGACTCAACGAACCAGCCCCCAACTTTGAAGCCAAGACCACCAAAGGAACCCTCAAGCTCTCCGACCTGAAGGGTAAGTGGGTAGTCTTATTCAGCCACCCCGCCGACTTCACCCCTGTCTGCAGCACCGAGTTCATGGCCTTCGCCCGCAAGGCGGGCGAGTTCGCGGAGCGCAACGTGCAGCTGGTGGGGCTTTCCATCGATAGCATCTACAGCCACCTGGCCTGGATCAAGGACCTGGAAGAGATGAGCGGGACCAGTATCGACTTCCCGGTGATCGCCGACCTGGACATGAAGGTCTCCAGCCTCTACGGCATGGTCCACCCAGCCGCCGCCGACACCGCCGCGGTGCGCACCGTCTTCGTCATAGACGACAAGGGCATCATGCGGGCGATGCTCTATTACCCTCTCAGCAACGGCCGCAACATCGACGAGGTGCTGCGCCTGGTGGACGCCCTGCAGTTTACCGACAAGACCGGCCTGGCCACCCCGGCCAACTGGCGGCCGGGCGAGCAGGCCATCGTGCCCCCGCCGGCCACCATCGATGACGTCAAGGCCGACGAAGGCAAAGAGAGCGATTACGTTGAGTTCAAGCGCTGGTACCTGCGCTACAAGAAGGCCTAGAGCAGAATCTCAGCAGAGAAACGAGCGGGCGCGCCCGCTCGTTTCGTATTAGGGCCTTCCGCAAGGAGCGGCTACATCGCCAGCCGTCTCTTTACCTTCTCGAGCGCCTGCTGCAGGTCTTCGATGAGGTCGCGCGGGTCTTCTATGCCCACTGAAAGACGCACTAGCCCAGGGGTTACGCCCTGGCGCTCGAGTACCTCTTGCGGCAGCAGTTCGTGAGTGGTGCTGGCGGGGTGCGTGGCCAAAGACTCGACGTCTCCCAGGGAAACCGCCTGAGCGAAGAGCGTCAGGCTGTCCAAGAAAACCCGAGCCGCCGCCTCTCCGCCGTGCAGCTCGAGCGCCACCATACCGCCAAAGCGGTCCATCTGCCTGAGGGCCAGCTCGTGGTCGGGGTGCGACGGCAGTCCTGGGTAGTACACCTTCTCCACCAGCTCTTGCCCCTCTAAAAAGCGCGCCAACTGCTCTGCGCCGTCGCAATGGGCCTCCATACGCAGCGGCAGAGTCTTGACGCCGCGCATCAGTAAAAATGCGTCTTCGGCGCCCAGGGACCCGCCGACGTGGCGCAATCCGTGGGAGCGCAACTCCGCCATGGCTTCGGCCTTGCCGGCGGCCACGCCGCCCAGGGCGTCGCCGTGGCCGCCCAGGTACTTGGTGGCCGAGTGCAGCACGATGTCCAGGCCGTGCTCGAGGGGCCGCGTCAGGTAGGGGGTGGCGAAGGTGTTGTCGGCGACGGTCAGCACACCGGCGCGCCCGCCCACCTTTCCCACCAGCTCCAAGTCGTTGAGGCGCAGCGTGGGATTGGTGGGCGTTTCTACGTAGATCATGCGCGTCTTGTCGCTCAGCCATTCCTCCGCGGGTCTGCCGCTGGCGTCCCTGACGCTGATGCCGAACCGGCTCAGAACGTCGAAAAAGAAGCCCTCGGTGCCCCCGTAAAGAGGTCCCAGAAATACCAGCTCGTCACCCGGCCTGAGAAATGTGAAGGCGACGGCCGAGATCGCCGCCATGCCGCTAGCGAAGGCTACCGCGTCTTCGGCGCCCTCCAGGCTGGCCACCTTTTCCTCAAATACCCGCACCGTAGGATTGCCGATGCGGGAGTAAACGTAGCCGGGCTCCTCGCCCGCGAACATTCGCGCGCCGCGCTCGAATGAACCGTAGGCGAAGGTGGAGGTGCGGTAGACCGGCGTCACGTGGGCGCCCGTTACGGGGTCGGGATGAGAACCGACGTGCACCGCTCGCGTCTTGAAGCGTTTCATAATTTCCCCTTTCCCAAAGACCGTGCTCTTACTCTCACTATACCGCCGTAGACTGTCGCCATGAGAACGCACCCTCCCTTCTCGATACTCAGCCGCGTCTATGACCGGCTGATGGCGGAGGTGCCTTACGACGGCTGGGCGGAGTTCGTTTTGGCGGTTTTAGGCGGTTTCGGCTTCGCCCCGCGCAGCATTCTCGAGCTGGGCGTCGGCACCGGCAACGCCCTTATTCCCTTTTTGCGACGTGGCTTGACAGCCGCAGGTATAGACTCCTCGGCGGCCATGCTGGCGCGGGCGCGGCAGAAACTGCCCTCGGTGGAACTGCTGCAGGCGGACTTTCGCGATTTCGAACTGCCAGGCAAATTCGACCTCGTCTATTCCGCTTTCGACAGCCTCAACAACCTGACCGCCGCCTCCGACCTGGAGCGCGTCTTTACAAACGTCTGGCGGAGCCTAAACCGCGGCGGTTGGCTGGCCGCAGACCTGAATACCCCCCAAGGCCTGAAAGAGCTGTGGCGCGAAGACAGCTGGGAGGAAGACGGCGTCCGCCTGGTCTACGGCTACGATCCGAGCTCTCGCCTGGGAAGGCTGGAAGCCTGGGTAGAGGACGAGGTGGAGGTGCACATAGAGCGCGGCTACCAGCCCCAAGAAGTACGACAGATGCTGTTAAAGAGCGGCTTCATAAACGTTTTTTGCCTTACCTACCCGCAGGCCAAAGAACCGCACGCGCTCTCCGACCGCTTCTGGGTTTTCGCCGCCAAGCCTCACCACGCTCAGCAAGGCGGCGCCTAGACTGCGGTTAGATGACCCCGCGCGAACCCGTCAATACCTACACCCACGCCGCCGGCGCCGTGCTGGCCCTAGCCGGTACGGCTCTGCTGCTCTACCGCGTCTGGCCCAACCCCAAGCTGGTCGCGGCGGCCGCGGTGTTTGGCGCGACCATGTTCATGATGTACGCCGCCAGCGCCAGCTACCACGCTCTGCGCCTGGGCAAGCGCGGCCTAGCCTGGCTGCGGCGGCTCGATCACGCCGCCATCTTCCTCTTCATCGCCGGTTCTTATACGCCGGTGCTGCTGACCATGCTCTCCGGCGCGGCGCGCTGGAGCTGGCTGGGCCTGGTATGGGGCCTGGCGCTGCTGGGCATCTCCCTCAAGGTATGGAAAATGAGCGCGCCGCGCTGGCTCTACACCCTCTCCTACCTAGGTTTTGGCTGGCTGGCGGTATTCCTGGTGCCGCGGCTGCAAATGCCCGCCTCCGCCTTCGCTTGGATGGTGGCCAGCGGCGCTTTTTACTCTCTGGGCGCTCTCGTATACGGCCTGAAAAAACCCAATCTGCGGTTCATAGGCTTTCATGAGCTATGGCACCTATTCGTCTTGGGCGGAAGCGCTACGATGTACGCCGCCGTCTGGCTTTTACTGATGCGCAACGTTTGAACTGGGCAGGGCTGCCCCGCTTGACTGCTCTAATATATGAGTGTATTCTTAGCATATACGCCACTTTCTCATGAGAAAGGAGGCTATAACGAAACCATGATGGAACACGATTTCGAAACCCAGAGCGAACACAGAGACGGACCGCTCATCCTGATTATAGAAGACGAAAAGGACATCGCCCGCTTCATCGAGCTGGAACTGCAAGCGGAAGGCTACCGTACCGAGGTTACTTATGACGGCATAACCGGCCTTTCCAAGTTCCGCGAGACGAACCCCAACCTGGTCATTCTCGACCTGATGCTGCCCGTGATGGACGGTCTCGAAGTGGCCCGCCGCATTCGCAAGACCTCTAACATCCCCATTCTCATCCTCACCGCCAAGGACACCGTCACCGACAAGGTCGAGGGGCTGGACGCCGGCGCCGACGACTACCTGGTAAAGCCCTTCTCGATAGAAGAGTTGCTGGCGCGGGTGCGGGCGCACCTGCGGCGCGTAACTCCGGCGATCACTGGCGAGATCCGCGTCGCTGACCTGATAATCAACTTGGAGGGGCGCGAGGTCTTCCGCGGCGGCCGCCGCATCGAACTCTCCAACAAGGAGTTCGAGCTGCTCGAGCTGCTGGCCCGCAGCCCCGGCAAGGTTTTCAGCCGCTTCGAGATCGAAGAAAAGGTCTGGCCCGGCTACCAGGGAGGCTCGAACGTGGTGGACGTCTACATCGGCTACTTGCGCAAAAAACTGGAATCGGACGGCGAACGCCGCCTCATCCACACCGTTCGCGGCGTCGGCTACGTTTTGCGCGAAGACTGAGCAGCCGAGCCGCACAACCCTCGGGGAGGGACAGTCGCTAAGTGAACCTGCGCACCCGCATCACCCTGCTGACGCTGCTAATCTTGTCGCTGTCCCTCCTGGTCATCGGCGCCAGCGTCTACGGTCTCTTGCAGCGCTACCTCTACCAGACCCTGCGCAGCGAGCTGCGCGACGCCGTTACGCAGGTAGTCAGCCAGAGCCAAATCCCCTTCCAAAACGGCAGCAACGCCAATGTCTTGGACAAGGTCTTGCCGCCGTCGGTCTACGGGGAGATAGACATCCTGGTGCCCGACAAACCAAGCCCCGACTCCTTCATCAACAACTTTGAGGTAATCCCTCTGCCCAGCCGCGCCCTGGGAGGGCAGCGCATCCTGCTGACTCCGGGAGACTACCTATCGCTCCTGCAAAAGGGCGAGGTATGGGCCACAACGCAGCTGCCGCAGGCCGATGGCGCGCCCATGCGCCTGCTGGTGCACGGCGTGCTGGTACGCGGCGAAAACGCGCCTTTGAATCTACGCAATACCTGGATCGCCGTCTTGGTGGCCAAACCGCTCAAACCGGTGGAAATGACCCTGACCGAGCTCTCACGGGTGTTCTTACTGGCCTCGATACTGGTGCTGACGCTGGTGGGGGTGCTGACCTACGTACTGGTGGGACGCACTCTGGAACCACTGGAAGCCATCGCCCAGAAAGCCGAAGAGGTTAGCATTCGCGGCCTGACGCGCCTGCCCGAACCCGATACCAACGACGAGGTGGCGGCGCTGGCGCGGGCGCTCAACCGCATGCTCGAGAGGCTGGAACACGCCTTCCAGACGCAAAGGCGCTTTCTGGCCGACGCCTCTCACGAGCTGCGCACGCCCATCACCGCCATACTCGGCCACGTCGGCTACCTGCTGCGGCGCACGCCGGTGACCGAGACCCAGCGCGAGAGCCTGGAGACCATTCACCGCGAGGGGGCGCGCATGACCAAACTGGTTTCCGACCTGCTGGACCTGGCCGGCAGCGAGGGCGGCTGGCGCTTCGATATACGGCCAATAGAACTTTTGGAGCTGCTAAACGAGGTGGCCGCCGAGTACCGTCGCACCTTCGACGGAGAGATAGCCTTAGAAGCTCCCGAAGAAGAGGTCTGGGTGGAGGGCGACGACGAACGCCTGCACCAGGTATTCGCCAACCTCATCTCCAACGCCATAAAAGCCGGCTCGAAACGGATAGCCCTCAAGGTCCGCCTGCCCGGCGACCGCGTGGTGGTGCAGGTCAGCGACGACGGCCCCGGCATTCCCGCCGAGCACCTGCCCCACCTCTTCGACCGTTTCTACCGCGTGGACAAAGCCCGCGACCGCGCCGCAGGCGGCTCGGGGCTGGGCCTGGCGATAGTAAAGGCAATCGTAGAAGCCCTGGGGGGCGACGTCTGGGTGGAGTCGGAGGTGGGCCGCGGCACCACCTTCAGCGTTTCTTTAAGGCGCGCAACAGCTCCGCGGCCTCATCCGCGCTGATCTCTCCCTTTTCCAGCTGCGCCAGCACGCGGGTGCGCTCTTCGAGAGCGCCCGCCTCCGCTTCCCCCTCATAACCGAGGCTGCGCAGCAACGTTTCAAAACGAGCCCGCACCGTGGGGTAGCTCACCCCTAAAATACGCTCCATCTCTTTGAGGTTGCCGCGGGTCTTGACGAAAAGGCGCAGAATCTCGAGCTGCTGGGAGGGCAGCGCGGCGAATTCGTTTATCTGAAAGCGACCCTCGATGCGGGTATGGCAGCCGGGGCAGGAAAGGGCGGTGACGTCGAGACGGGAATGGCACACCGGACATTCGTGGGGCATGAGCGGTTTCATAGCAAACCTCCTATGTGAATCGAGACGAAGCTATCGTGAGAGTCTATTTCCAAAAGCGGCTCGTCGGGTTGCAGCCCGTCGATTCCCAGGCGCAGGGGCTCAAAGAGTGCGCGCCAACCGCCGCTGCGTCCCAGACGCCGCGTGCTCCACCAGCGCGCCAGCGCCAGCAAGAACGCCAGCGGCGTTTCGAAGGGCTCGAGCGGCAGTATCAGCCTTAGTACCGGCCTGCTCCGCGAGCGCACCCGCAGGTGCAGCCAGCGTGGCTGGCGGCGGCGCAGGCGGCCTGGCAGGTTGCTCATACCACCTCTATCAAAACGTTCTCGCCGGCGGGGCCTTCGACCTCCACCAGTTTGCCTTCGGGCACCTCGCTGCTCAGCGACGCGAGCAGCTCGTCCAGGTCGAACCCCGCCTCGGCTATCTGCCGCCGCTGCTCCTCGGGGATGAACTTGAAGGCGAAGCGCGCCAGCGCGACCGGCAGGTTGAGCCTGACCTTGCTGCCTTCATTATCGGAGACGCGTATCCGCAGCAGCCGCGGCGAGCCCTTGGGTTTAGTCAGTTGCGTAGCCGAGTCGCGTCCGTCGCCGTCGAGGGCGTCGAGCAAAGCCTCTGCCTCGGCGGCGTTGATCTGGCCGTCAGCCAGCATCTGCAATATGCGTTTGCGCTCTTCGTTCATGTCAGTTTCACCTCTATATCTCCCATACCGGATTCCAGAGTGAGCAGTCCTTTTCCCTCTCCTACGCGCAGCCCTGCAGGGCTTGTTTCAGCCCCGGTGGAACTTGCGCCCAAAACCCTGACCTTGCCCATACCGCTATGAGCGTCAATACGCACGTCGCTATGCGGCAAAACCTCTACGCTGATAGCACCCATACCGCTTTCTACGCGATGCCGCCCGTTTTTGATGCGCAGCCTGGCGCGCACGGAACCCTGTCCCACCTCGATACGCGCCGCCTCACTCTCAGCAACCTCTACGCTACCTTGTCCCAACTCTAAGTAAACCTCAGCCAACGATTGCAAGCGCGCCTCGCCTTGGCCCAGCTCGGCGCGCAAGGTCCCCAGGAGCCCGCGCGTCGTTAGCTTGCCCTGCCCCAACTCAATGCGCACGTCCGTGCCTTTAGGTACGCGCAGTAGCGCCTTCCGCCGAGGCGCGCTCTTCAAGATCTGCAGTAAAGCCGCCAGACCCGAGCTCTCGTGGCTATCCCGCAGCAACCAGCCTTCTTCGCCGCGGCTCAATTTCAACTCTTTACTGCTGCCCTCGTCGAGCTGCGGTTCGGAAGCGTCCTCAGCGCAGACGATTTCCACGTCGGCGCGGCGCAGCCTGACGCGCAGCCCGCCCGGCGCCGCGTACTGAGCCGTCTCCTCCGAATGCGGACCTTCGTCTAACGCCCCTATCAGCGTTTCGGCCTCGGCCAGGCTTATCTTGCCCGACTCCAATAAATTGGCAATGCGCTCGTACTCGTCCATTTCTTAACCTCCCTCATCGCCAAGCAGACCGGATCTAAAAAGCGGCGGACAGCCAGAAGCCTACCGCCCTTAATCGTTTCTGCGGCGCCGGCAGGCTCTCCCGTGTCCGCGGCTCTAATGCTGCCATCTCGGCCTCCTATGTCGAGAGTATAAACCTATGTTTGACTATATGTCAAGTATACATTTACATTTCCTAAACTGGGTGACGTCCGCCCCAGAAAGGCGCGATGAAGAAGGCGAAGACCATCGTCAGGTAGGCCGCGCGCCACAGCGCAATCCTGGCCCCGCTGGAGCCTCCCCTGCCGCGATCCAGCAAAACCAGGGTAAACAACAACCAACTGAGCAGGGCCGCCACCTCTTTTACGTCCCACGAGAGCGGGCTTCCCCAGAGACGCCAGGCCCAGGCCAGTCCGCTCAGCAGACCCAGCGTATAAAGAGCGTAGCCGACCCGCAAATAAGGGTCTTCCAGGCGGCTTAGCGTTACCAGCGGCACCGAATCCAGCGCTTTCCAGGGGGCCTTTTTGAGGCGTCGGTCCTGCGCCCACTTGGACTCGGCAGCCAAAAAAGCCACCGTCAAGCTCAGGTAAGAAAGCAGCAGCACTCCGGCGTGAAAAACGACCAGCGACCAGGGCAAGGAGCCGCTGCTGGCGCCGTGGTAGCGCAGCGACAGCAGCGCCATAAAGAGCGCGGTGGCGTATACGTAACGCACCCAGTTACGCCAGCGCGGCCGCGCGGCGTAGCCGCGGGCTATGCCTACCAAACCGATGGCCAGCAGCATAGCAACCTCAAAGGGCGAACCCAAAAACTGCCCGCCAGACAACGCCTGCCAAACGGCCGCCAGCAAAAAGAAGGGTAGCGACCAACCGGCGCGCCTCTCGTCCCAGACCAGCGCCAGCAGCAAGACTATAGCGCCCAAAACGGCCCAAAGAAGCGCCATCATTGCTCCCGTAAAAGGCGCTCCAGCGCCGGGCCCAGCTCTGGGTCTTTGGCCAGTTTTATCAGTTTGTGCGCTGCTTTCCCCGTCATCCTACGCACCATCTTCTGCTTAGCCAGACTCTCCTCTTCGCGCGAAGCGCAGGCGGCGAAACTCTCCTCTACCCCTTTGCGTACCGTGCTCTCTACCCAGCTCCGCAGCAGGCGGATCCTGTCCGCCGCCAAGTGCCCGGCATACCACTCCATCCAGGCGGCGATCTCGGCTTTGATAATCGCCTCGACTCGCGGCAGCTCGCCTGCGCGCGCGGCGCGGTTGTGCGCCACCACGCCCTCTAAGTCGTCTATGTTGTAAAGATACGCGCCCGGCAGCTTGGCGACGCGCGGGTCGACGTTGCGCGGCACGGCTATGTCTATCAAGAACAACGGCTTGTCGCGCTTCTTGAGGACCTCGCGCACCCTTTGCAAACGCACAATGTACTGCGGTGCGCTGGCCGACGCCACTACTATGTCTGAGTTTTCCAGAGCCTCGGCCACGCTCTCCATCCCGTAAGCGCGGCCGCCGAAGCGGCTCGCCAGCTTTTCGGCGTTCGCCAGCGTCCGGTTGAGAACCCAGACCTCCGCCGCACCGTAATGAACTAAGTGCTGTAATACTTTTTCCGCCATCTCGCCCGCGCCCAGCACCAGCGCCCGCAAACCTTCGAGTTCTCCAAAAACGGAGCGCGCCAGGTCTACCGCGGCGTAGGCGACGCTCACCGCGCCTCGGCCCACGGCGGTCTCGCTGCGCGAACGCTTACCTGCGGCTATCGCCGTTTGAAAGGCCTTCTCGGTAATCGGGCCGGTTACGCCGGCCTCGCGCGCCGCAAAGAGACCCTGACGCACCTGCCCCAGTATCTGCGCCTCCCCCATCACCAGGCTATCTAAGCCGGCCGATACCCTGAAAAGGTGTTCCAGCGCGGCCACGCCGCTATTACTATAGGCGTAACGGAGATAATTGCCAAGGTGATCGCGGTAGACGCTGCGGGGATCACGACGGGCTCCCGCCAGATAAACCTCGCTGCGGTTACAGGTAGAAACTATTACCGCCTCGTCGGCCTCGCTGCGCAACCCCGCGAGCAGCCTTTTTAACCTTTCGCCCGAAACCGCCACGCACTCGCGGATGCCTATCGGTGCGGTTTTGTGACTGATACCAACTACGGTAAGCGGCGGCTCCATCATTCTCCAAAGCAGTTTACCGCAAAAGCGCCGCGGGCCTAAGGCGCCCTGCG